>ERZ1027095.143-NODE-143-length-26648-cov-9.116346_pt1 | contig 26648 bp, 21 predicted proteins | sample MGYA00519409_ERZ1027095 | MGnify/ENA primary metagenome ERZ1027095 (study PRJEB26926, sample SAMN06164650) | human gut metagenome | biome: ENVO:00009003; feature: ENVO:2100002; material: ENVO:00002003 | host: Homo sapiens | place: USA | collected 2012 ... | reverse complement strand
TCTGGCGTCAGGTCGATTAATTCCTGCAAAGTTGCCATATCACTCTCCTTTGATGCGAATGCCAGCAAGCCAGTTTCTTATGCCGATATATTCAGCGTTCCTGAAACCGCTTTTTACATATATAAATGGCAAGCGAAGATTGTGACCATTGGCTGCCAGGTAGTCTTTACAACCCTGTTCGGTAAAACAGCAGGTAACGAATTCATCAATATCTTTCACAGCAACGCGCCGCCATTTTTCTGGTGGCTCCCGAAAGTTTTCATGAAGTAGTTCGAGACGACGACTTTGGAGTTTATTGGCTTCATTGCCATCTTCATCAACCCAGACAATCCGGTCATAGTCATAATCAGCATCAACAACGATTTCGCGCTTTTGATACACACAAAACATAGGGTCTGACGTTATATGATTGTCCTGTGTTCGAATATTTTCACCGATGATGCCAAACGAATCTGGTGCAGATTTTGTCTGCAACTCTGCTATGCGCTTACTTCCATCCGCGATTACTCCCTCGTAATACACACGCTGCTCGTTGAGTTTTGATTTTGTCTCCTCAAGCTCAACTCTCAGCTTCCCTACCGTTAGCGCAATATCCTCGTTCTCCTGGTCGCGGAGTTTGATGTATTGCTGTTTTTCGTCCAGCTCATCCAACAGCCCGGCGATAATGTCCACTTCCCGATGACGGATTTCTCGCTTAAACGCCGCTAAAGCTGCATCACAATCCTGTTCAGCGTTTGGACTGTCTGGCTTTTCCTGATACCACGCCAGAGTCGATTGATAGTTTTGTGCTGCCTTACGCAACGCCTGATAGTCAATCTCGCTCACTGGTGCCTCCTTTGCGAAGCTGGGCAGCAAAGTCAACTAACCACTCAGTCATTTCAACCTTCCCTACCAGGTCTGAACCAGGGTGCATACAGCAATCACTCTGCGCCGCTTTGAAATCCTTATACTCATATTCTTGGGCCACCAGATTTTTTGCAGCTTCTATAGCAGCATCCACCCCCTGCGCCCGCACTTCAGACAGGAAAGCATCGGTGGCTGGAATGGGCTTTTGTGGTGATATAGCAATGCGAATTGTCTCAAGGTCTGGATCTGTTTCCGCTGCTGGCACCTTGATATAACCCATCTGCACCCCATTCATGATGAATCTGCGACGGTCATCACATATCGCCTTTAGCCCCGCATTCTCCGCTGCCAGCGTCGAAAACTTCTCGTGTGCCAACTTAACAGCTGCATCAGCCTGCTTAATTGACTCAATCGCTCTCTGGTGGTCTTCGGCCAGCTCATTAGCACGCACCAACTGAACTTCCAGTTGCGCTGCCAAACAGCGAACAAGCACGGATGGTGCGCCTGTCATGTCGTCAGCTAACGCATGCCCTGATGCCACTAAATCTTTGATCATACCTTCAGCCATACTTTCCATCTTTACCCTCGCTTATCCACATAACTTATTGATTACATTGATAACTAAAAAGATCGTCGATTCAGAACTTTTCGATGTTCCAGCCACCACCTGCTTTCTTTGGTTTAACCGTTACCCCGATGATTCGGAACGGATACTGATCTGCGGCGACTTTGGTTTTCACCCTGGCGTCGTCGCTCCAGAAACCTTTCACTTCGTGCAGTTCCATCTCGCCGGTGGCGAGCATCACAGCAAAATCGGGCGTATAGAACGTGTTGTCAGCTAACCGCAGCTTGATACCCTCAAATCGATACCAGACGATTTCTCCTGCACGTTTACGCAGCTCAAGGTGCTGGCAATACGCAGATTCTGTTTTGTTCATCTGGCCTGTTTTGAGTCGACCAAGAGCCTGTATCTGTTTTCTCATGATTTACCCCTTAGGTAATTAAAAACCACATAAGACACGAAATCAATAGATTTTAGAATATTTTATTACCTCGAAGGTAATTATCGAGACGTAAAAAAATGCGCTATCGCGCTGGTATTACTTGATAAATCCTGACGCCTTTCCCCGCCTGTATTCCTCCATCAGCCACTGCGCCGGTGTTATTCCCCCAAGGGTGGCGGCGTTAGGCATGCACCCGAAACTTCGCCCTGGTGGATGGTAAACGTCTCTCCCTGTGTCCGGAGGCGTACTCATGGGTTCTGGCTTTGCCTGTATGCTGATCACCGGATCGGGTATCTGCTGTCCGGAAGCCACCTTTTTCGCCCAATCATCGAGCAGCCTGCGCGCGTGTTTCTCAACCTCAATCTCGCTAAGCTGGCGCTGATACATTGCACGGCGGGTATCACATACGACCCAGTACATAACCGGATGTCGCCACGGGAATCTTTCGGGACCACCAGGATATAAACTTTTTTCCTTGCTGTACCGGTGAAACTCCGCCATCACATCGTCAATGGTGACGCCAAGAACCATCTTGCTGTCTTTACACCACTTGATGAATTGCCCTGGCGACGGCCAGAACGGAGATTCACTGGCGCGGGCGTGGCGCATACCAGCAGAAACCTGTTCACGGGTTCGGATCCCCCCTTCGGCAAACGCAGCAATCCACTGCTGTTTTGCAGCAACTTCCTGCTCTGGCGTCTTCAGGTTGGTTACCACTGCCGCCGGAAACAGTTGTTTCAGCTGTTTGAAAAGGGCATCAACAAGCCTCTCTGCTGACATGTTCACCACGTTGTCATTGTTGGTGTACTGATGCTCATAACCTGACATGCGAGAAAGGGCTTCTCCGTCACGGTTTTGTATCGCGGTAAAAACGTTGTTCACAAGAAATCCTCCCATGCTTCAGGGCTGTTCCAGTGCGGAACGTTGTTATCAGATAATGTTGATTGCTTCTGTCTGCTAATCTGCAGCCGCCTTGCCAGCTTCTGCTCCCACTGTGCCTGATGGTATGCCTTACCCTCAGCCATCCAGTAAATTCTGAACTCTGCAAGTTCCTGTGCCGTTGGCAGACTGTCCAGGTAGATCCCCTGCAATGAGCTTTTCCGAAGAAAGTCATCTGATGGTTGCCATTGTTCATGCATGACAAATTTGCCTAATTGCCCTGGCCCACCAGGAGGAACAAAGTTATTCATCACGGCGTTGTTTGCGCCGGGGTCATGATGCACAGAATCCCCGTTTTTTGTCCTGCTCTCCCTCTCTTGGTTAAATGACTGGTTATATGACTGGTTCTGGATCCCGTTTTTGGGATCATTCAACATCCCGTTTTTGGGATCATTCAACATCCCGTTTTTGGGTATATTCCCGTTTTCGGGTTCATTACCGTTTTCGGGTTCATTACCCCCCTCCCGGTCGCCTTTAATGTTCCCGTTTTTGGTTATATTAAGAGAGAAAACCCGTACTCTTTTCGTCGCCCCCTTTCTCTCTCCGGTATCTGAAATAAGACCCATTTTCATGAGCGATATAAGCCCGGCCTGCACGGTTTTTTTATTCAGGCAAGTGTCTTTAACGAGGCGTTCTATGCTGGGGTAGCAGAGGTTATATTCATCGGCTCTGTCAGCCATCGAGAGCAGTATGAGCTTTAATGACGAGCTACCTGGATCTGTCTCCCAGGCCCAATCTGTTGCATGTCTGCTCATGATTAATCTCCGCTATCAGCTTGAATGTTGTGGGGAGGAATTAATCATGATCTGCTTAATCTCTGCCCTGATGCGACGGTTTGATTCCATGGTGCACTCAACACAGTGTCCGTTGTAAACCCAGCGTTCACTGTCATGTCCGTGCTTACATTGTTTTCCGGTGTAATAGCGTTTAAGTCCGCGCTTTGCGGCATCAATACGTGTAATGATTTCCATGGTAAGCCCTGTTATTAGTATTGGGATTACGGTTATTTTGTGCTGACACAAAAAAAAGATCAACCAGATTTGGTTTTTTATTACCTTTGAGGTACGAATAGATATGAAAAGACCGCCGGGTGGCGGTCTACAGAGGGTTGTAGCTGGATATCATGAGTAGAAGAAGTATGCCAGTTCTGCTTTTGAGCGCAGCCATTGTCTTGTTTTACAGGCTTTAAAAAGCCCATTCATCAATACTTTACCTGGCATTTTGCGCTTACCTGTTAAGTGAGTCTGGATATAGTGACTCGTCGTTCCGGCTTCCTGTGCGAAGGCTTCACGCTCATCCGGAGTAAGTGCAAGCCAGTGCTTTTTGAAATCGAAATGTCCGTTATCGCTCATAGCTATTGCCTGATATTTATTTCAGATAATAAATATTCACCCATAAGGTAACAAAAATCAAGGATAGTTACCTATGAGGTGCATTTACCTGTTGGGTAATATTGCTTTAAATTGAATCATCTACTGATTCATATATGAGACGATTTTCCAGAAAATGAAAAGTATCCAGGACGTCCGCAGGCAAAATCTCAACGACTTGATCGACCGTGAATTCAATGGTGTTCAGACGCGGATGGCAGAAAAACTTGGAACTCAGGCAAATCTGGTAAACCGCTGGGCTCTTGGCAAGAAGGTTATCGGCGACCAGGTTGCGCGAAAAATTGAAGCTGCCGCCAATAAACCACGTAACTGGCTTGATATCGATCGCTCGCTTTCTCAGGAGGGTTTTCAGCCTGTCGGACCAAGCGACATTGGTCAGCTGGCGGCTCACAACCTGGAACGCTGGATGAGCGAAAGCCGCGACCTTTCAACACAAGGAAAACTTCACCGCGCATCCGGCGTCGCCCAGGTGACAATCAGCCGCCTGTTAAACAATGAAGTCAGCGTTTCCATTTCCACCCTGGAGAATGTTGCATCCGCATTCGGGCGTCACGGCTATGAATTACTGATTCACCCGCACGACCCTGCGACCATCAACTATGACCGCTCGCGCTACGCATTGTTACCCGAAACCGAGAAAGCAAAGATCGAAAGTTACATTGAATTTGTCATCAACCAGAACGAAAAAAATAAACAATAAAACTATAGTTTTCAGCAAGTAAGCCGCCTCATGGCGGCTTTTTTATTGCCATCAAGATTACCTTATGGGTAATTTTTTTAACTCATATCTATTGACATCAAACCAAATACGCATAATAATTACCTCAACGGTAACAGACCGAGGTAACAAATTATGCAGTGGAAAATCATCAACGGTTGGTACTGCGTTACTGCATGCGGATTCATGAGCTGGAAGTTCCGCACCTTACAGGAAGGCATTAAGTGGGCTTTCGTCAGCAAAGAAGCTCGCGATGTGGCCAACGATAACGAGATATGGGAGGGCTGATAATGAACGTTAATCAGCAGAAAAATCTTCAAAAAATCATGCTGGCATTCGACAAGGACTACTGCCTGTCAGAACAGCTATATGACCGACAAGTTGAACTGATTGAGAGTATCCGGCTTCATCAACTGGCCTCAACTTTCGACGTTGTAACAGGCAAAGGCGTTCGCCAGGAAGTACTGGAGGCCGCTAAAGACAGCCCTGAGTTCGAAGAACTAATGGATGCCTACCGGCGCGAGGCAATGGCAATTATCGCCCGCTGGGATCTGGCGGATCGGATTGATGGGCAGAGGGACGCGGCATGATGCGGAACGCTGGAATCATGGATAGAAGAAAATACATCGGAGGAAGCGATGTTGCAGGGATTCTTGGAATTAGCCCATGGCGCACCCCGCTTGAGGTTTATCTGGATAAGGTCCAGCCACGTGTCAAACCAGTAGACCCAAGCAAGCAGAAAGTTTTCACGCGTGGCCAGCGTATGGAGCCATACGTAATAGACCTGCTTTCTGAGGAAACAGGGATGGAAATCGTTCATCGCGGAAACCGCTATATCCACCGTGATTACGATTTTATTGCAGCTGAGATCGATGCAGAAGCAGCGTCAGGAGAGAACATTGAGATCAAAACAGTTAGCCCGTTCAAAGCCAAAGAATGGGGAGAAATCCAGACAGATGCAATTCCTGTGCATTACACGGCCCAGGCCATGCATGGGTTGATGGTTACAAACAAACAGGTATGCGTTTTCGGTGTGCTTATCGGTGGCGACGACTTCCGAATCTATCGGGTTGAGCGTGATGAAGAAACTATCCAGGCGATCTTAGAAAAAGAAATCGCTTTCTGGGACCGAGTGAAAAATCTTAACCCGCCGGAAGCTACCAGCGTAAGCGATGTATCGCTGATGTTTGAGAAAGATGCCGGGACAAGTATCGAGGCTGACGGAAAGGCACTCGCACTATTCAACGATCTACGAGACATGAAGTCACGCAGAAAATCACTGGAAGAAGAAATAGCTATATCAGAAGAGAAGCTGAAGATGTACATGCAAGAGCATTCAGTCCTGACCCTGGACGGAAAGCCGCTCTGCACATGGAAATCTCAGATCAGCAACAGATTCGACCAGAAGCTATTCCAGTCAGTACACCCTGAGTTATTCGAAAAATTCAAAACAACAACGACACAACGCGTCTTCAGAATGAAGTAAGGAGAAAAAATGTCTATCAATGCACTTAAGGCAGCGGCTACCGGTAACCAAGTTGCACATCATAATGAGAAACCAACAACTCTGGCCGGACTTCTGGCAGACCCAAAAATTAAAGCTCAGATGGCTTTGGCACTTCCAAAGCACATGACAGCAGACCGTCTGGCGCGCATAGCAACCACAGAGATCCGAAAGGTTCCAAAACTTGCATCATGCGACCAAGCCAGCTTCCTGGGGGCAATTATGCAATGTGCCCAATTGGGTCTTGAACCAGGCGGAGCTCTTGGACACGCTTACCTGATACCGTTCGACAAACGCCAGAAAGTAAATGGAAGATGGGAAACCGTATCTACAGAAGCACAGCTGATTATCGGCTATCGCGGAATGATTGACCTTGCCCGCCGCTCAGGGCAGATCCTGAGCATCTCGGCTCGTACCGTACATACAAACGACAAATTCAGCTACTCATACGGCCTGGAAGAAACGCTCGAGCATTTACCTTGCGAAACAGGTGACCGCGGAGAACTAACGCACGTTTACGCCGTTGCCCGACTGAAAGATGGCGGTGTCCAATTTGAAGTTATGAGCCGGGCAGACGTTGAGAAAGTTCGTGCACTGAGCAAAGCCGGTAGCAGTGGCCCATGGGTTGATCACTTCGATGAGATGGCTAAAAAAACAGTAATTCGCCGACTGTTCAAATATCTTCCTGTTTCTATTGAAATGCAGAAGGCTGTTGTTATGGATGAGCGCGCTGAAGCTGGACTTAGCCAAGATAACGCAGCTGTTATCACTGGTGAATATTCCGTAGTTGACGATGAGCGTCAACACCTATCGCCAATTTCAGATTCAGAACGAGAAGAAGCTCGAGAATATATCATCGCGATACTTAATAGCCTGGATCCATCTGCTGAAGATGCAAAAACGATGTTCAAGCGCGCTGAAAATGAAATTAACACCATGGCTGACAAGCTCGGTGATGAATATCACCAAAAATTCATGATGACGCTTAACGATATGCGTCCAGAATTCGAGTAACCACCACCGCGGCGCCACACGCGCCGCACTGCAACCAAGAGAGGTATTTATGAAAGGTGCATTAGGTAAGAAGGAACTCCTGGCGGTGGTGCCACTGTCATGGAGCACTATCGACCGTATGGAGCGCGCAGGTGAATTTCCTAAACGCTGGTATATCACTGACAAACGCTGCGCATGGAACCGTGACGAAGTTGAGCGTTGGCTTGATGAACGTCAGGCAGCAAGCCCGGCAGAGTTCCAGGGTAAAAAACCTCCTGTTCAGCAACGTGTATATCGTCCTGTGAGCAACGCGGCATGAGTGTGCTGCTAAGGCACTGGAGCAAATGGTCAGGATGGTACTTATTCCTGACCTCTGTTTCAGCATGGCTTTATCTGCTGGCATTAATTTTCAGAGAGGGTTGGATTAAGTGAGAAAGTTAAGCCGACTTGAAAAATATCACATGAACAAGGTTTCAATGCGCAGCCCTTCAAAGGTTGTTGCCGTTACTCCTGCGGCGATAGAGATCGAAAAACGCGCGATTGAAAGAGAGAAAAAAGGGCAGTTCCGCATTGCCGCCCACCTTTGGCTTCAGTGTATGGATGTTGCTTCTGGTGATGTTGAGCGTGCAAGGATCGCGGTTCGCAGGGACCAATGTATCACAAAAGGTAACGGCCTTCGCCGTGGCGACTATAGCGGCATAGGATGTTGTGGGGTGGTTTATGACTAAGAAATACACACTAATCTATGCAGATCCCCCCTGGGTATACCGGGACAAAGCCGCAGATGGTAATCGCGGTGCCGGTTTTAAATATCCGGTTATGAGTGTGCTGGATATCTGCCGCCTTCCTGTGTGGGATTTGGCCGATGAAAACTGTCTGTTGGCAATGTGGTGGGTGCCAACACAACCACTCGAAGCGCTAAAAGTTGTTGAAGCCTGGGGATTCCGTCTGATGACCATGAAGGGCTTCACGTGGATAAAATGTGGTAGTCGACAACCAGATAAACTGGTTATGGGTATGGGACACATGACTCGCGCAAATAGTGAATATTGCCTGTTTGCAGTAAAGGGAAAACTACCTCCGCGCATTAATGCAGGGATCGTTCAATCATTTACCGCACCGCGGCTTGAGCATTCAAGAAAACCAGATGTCGTTCGTGAAAAACTTGTGCAATTGTTAGGCGATGTTTCTCGCATTGAACTGTTCGCCCGCCAGTCGTCTCATGGCTTCGATGTTTGGGGTAATCAGTGCGAAGACCCGGCAGTGCAACTACACCCTGGATACGCGTTGGATATTGGCGGATTAACAAATGCATTCAGCAATTCTCCGCTGTCACCAACAGACAACCAGGGGCGGGAGCGTGCAGCATGAACAGGGCATCACCAGCAGATTTAAGGAAATGCCTTGAAACTGCAAACATGCTTGCACACAGCGGGATCAGGTTTGTTCCAATTCCCGCTGTCACTGATGCTGAATTTGCAACACTGTCAGCAATATTCACAGATAAAATTGAATCACTGGCAGCAGAAGCCGAGATGGAAGAAAATCAGCAGAATAATTAAACGTTATTCCCCCGCCATCCACTTCTCAAACTTCGACGGGGAGAACGGAATCAGATCCGTATGCTCCCCGTCAATCCAGGAATCGATCATATCGGCCCACTGCTGCAACATGTAGGCGCGCTGTCTGGCGTATTCCGCTTTGTTATATACGGCGCGCACACCTTTCTGCTCATGTGCCAGAGCCTTTTCAATCCAGTCTGAAGGATAACCAGCCTCATGCAACAACGTACTGGCTGTACGGCGCATATCGTGTACGGTGAAGCCCTGAATATGCTCACCATCTTCATTTATTATTTTCACCGTTCTGTCGATCAGAGAGTTCAGCGCGGCATTAGATAATGGCTTCCGGAAATTGTAACGACCAGGAACCAGATATTCACTTCCACCAGCGCACATCTGCAACCCAACCAATATATCCTGTGCCTGTTTAGGCAGGTAAATAACGTGCGCCCGGCTTCCCTTCATGCGGTCTGAAGGAATTGTCCATGTCCATTTTTTAAAATCTATTTCATCCCACGTTGCATTGGTGAATTCGCCTTTACGAACCATAGTGATAAGCACCAGCTTTAAAGCCATTTTCATAGTGCCCATAGCACCAATGGCATCCAGCGTACGGAAGAACAGGCCAATTTCTTCTGGTGTCAGTGTTCGCTCTCGTGGTTTAAATATGGCGATAGACGAAGGTTTAATGTCAGCCGCAGGATTAAACAAACCATGACCACGGTCATTGGCGTAACGGTATACGCTGCTGATGATTTCCCTGGCCTGTACTGCTGTTGCCCGACCACCGCGTTCGACAATCCGGTCACACAAATCACGAACCATCAATGTGGTAATTTCAGCCATCATTTTGTTGCCAAGAACCGGAAATATGTCACGGTCGATCACCGCCTGCTTCATTGCGCGGGTACTGTCAGCCAGGATGACGTGTTTCATATAACTGTCGGTATGTACCGCAAACGTCTCGGCACCACGAATCTTTTTGATACCGTCACGTTTAGCCGCAGCCGGCGACTGGCCTGCTTTAAGAAGCTTCTTTGCAGCAATCAGTTCTTCCCGCGCTTCTGCCAGGCTGATACCGTCACGCCCATACTGCCCGATTACCAGTGTTTCGCGGCGACCGTTGATACGGTAGTCATAGCGAAACGAGACCGTACCGGACGTAAGCACAGCTACATACAGCCCGTCACGATCGGAGACTTTGTATAGTTTGTCCTGCGGCTTGAGGTTTTTTAATTTTGTATCGGTAAGCACAATTCACCCGTATAGAAACCATTTTCATGACGGTATGAGAGTATACCTTTAAGGTAATACCGTCACCTGTACCGCCGAAAAATATGGTATAGAGTGAATAGAAATGAATACATAAAAACAAAAACCCCCTGTAAAAACAGAGGGTTGAATTAGCATCTGAATAGGAATGACTTGCTATGAGTTAGCTGTTAATCATTCCCACTCAATAGTCGCTGGCGGCTTGCCGCTGATGTCATACACCACGCGGGAAATACCGTTCACTTCATTGATAATACGGTTGGAAACGCGGCCGAGGAAGTCGTACGGCAGATGTGCCCAGTGTGCGGTCATAAAGTCGATGGTTTCGACAGCACGCAGAGAGACAACCCAGTCATACTTACGACCATCGCCCATTACGCCAACGGAACGTACTGGCAGGAAGACGGTGAACGCCTGGCTGACTTTGTCGTACAGGTCCGCTTTACGCAGTTCTTCAATGAAGATGGCGTCAGCACGGCGCAGCAGGTCACAATACTCTTTCTTCACTTCCCCCAGAACACGAACTCCAAGGCCTGGTCCCGGGAACGGGTGACGGTACAACATGTCATACGGTAGGCCCAGCTCCAGACCAATCTTACGCACTTCGTCTTTGAACAGCTCTTTCAGCGGTTCAACCAGGCCCATCTTCATCTCTTTCGGCAGCCCACCCACGTTGTGGTGAGATTTGATGACGTGTGCTTTACCGGTTGCAGAAGCAGCAGATTCGATAACGTCAGGGTAGATGGTGCCCTGCGCCAGCCACTTCACGTCTTCCAGTTTCAGCGCTTCTTCATCGAATACTTCAACGAAAACGCGACCGATGATTTTACGTTTTGCTTCCGGATCGTTTTCGCCAGCCAGCGCTGACAAGAAGCGATCTTCTGCCGGTACGTGAACAATATTCAGACCAAAGTGATCGCCAAACATATCCAGAACCTGCTCTGCTTCGTTGAGACGCAGCAGGCCGTTGTCGACGAATACGCAAGTCAGGTTTTTACCGATAGCGCGGTGCAACAGCATTGCGGTAACGGAGGAATCCACGCCACCAGAGAGGCCGAGGATGACTTTATCGTCGCCCACTTGCTCGCGGATGCGGGCTACAGCGTCGTCGATAATTTTCGCTGGCGTCCACAGGGCTTCACACTGGCAGATATCACGCACAAAACGCTCCAGCATGCGCATACCCTGGCGGGTGTGAGTCACTTCCGGGTGGAACTGTACGCCATAGAAGCGTTTTTCTTCGTTGGCCATGATGGCAAACGGGCAGCTTTCGGTGCTGGCTACGGTGACGAAGTCGGACGGGATAGCGGTAACTTTATCGCCGTGGCTCATCCAGACGTCCAGCAGCGGTTTACCATCTGCGGTCAGCGCATCTTCGATACCGCGAACCAGTGCGCTGTCGTTTACGACTTCAACCTGCGCGTAGCCAAATTCACGTTCATTAGAAGCCTCAACGTGACCGCCCAACTGCATCGCCATGGTCTGCATACCATAGCAAACGCCGAATACCGGTACGCCTGCTTCAAAGACATACTGCGGCGCACGCGGGCTGTTTTCTTCAGTAGTACTTTCCGGGCCGCCGGAAAGAATAATGCCGCTTGGATTGAAGTCACGAATTTGTGCTTCTGTCACATCCCACGCCCACAGTTCGCAGTAAACACCCAGCTCACGCACGCGGCGCGCAACCAGTTGAGTGTACTGAGAACCGAAGTCCAGAATGAGGATGCGATGCTTATGAATGTTTTCCGTCATTGACGCTTATTCCGAGGCAAGTGAAACAGATAATATAAATCGCCCGACATGAAGTCGGGCGAAGAGAATCAGGAGCCCAGACGGTAGTTCGGGGACTCTTTAGTAATGGTCACGTCGTGAACGTGGCTTTCCTGAATACCCGCACCGCTGATACGTACAAACTCCGCTTTAGTACGCAGTTCGTCGATAGTACCACAGCCGGTCAGGCCCATACAGGAGCGCAGGCCGCCCATCTGCTGGTGAATGATCTCTTTCAGGCGACCTTTATAGGCTACGCGGCCTTCGATACCTTCCGGCACCAGTTTGTCGGCAGCGTTGTCGCTCTGGAAGTAACGGTCAGAAGAACCTTTGGACATCGCGCCCAGGGAACCCATACCACGGTAAGATTTGTAAGAACGGCCCTGGTAGAGTTCGATTTCACCCGGAGATTCTTCAGTACCTGCCAGCATGGAACCTACCATCACCGCGCTTGCGCCAGCAGCGATAGCTTTAGCGATATCGCCTGAGAAACGGATACCGCCGTCAGCGATAACCGGAATGCCGGTACCTTCCAGGGCTTCTACTGCATCAGCAACGGCGGTGATCTGCGGAACACCGACACCAGTCACGATACGCGTCGTACAGATAGAACCAGGGCCGATACCCACTTTAACGGCACTGCAACCGGCTTCTGCCAGCGCGCGGGCACCTGCAGCAGTTGCCACGTTGCCGCCGATGATTTGCAGGTCAGGATATTTAGCGCGAGTTTCACGGATACGCTGCAGAACACCTTCAGAGTGACCGTGAGAGGAGTCGATCAGCAGAACGTCAACGCCTGCGGCAACCAGCGCATCAACACGCTCTTCGTTACCAGCGCCCGCGCCAACCGCTGCACCTACACGCAGACGGCCTTGTTCGTCTTTACACGCGTTCGGTTTACGTTCCGCTTTCTGGAAGTCCTTCACAGTGATCATGCCGATCAGGTGGAATTCATCATCAACCACCAGCGCTTTTTCAACGCGTTTTTCGTGCATTTTTGCCAGCACCACTTCACGGGCTTCGCCTTCACGCACGGTTACCAGACGCTCTTTCGGCGTCATGTAAACGCTAACCGGCTGGCTCAAGTCGGTCACAAAACGCACGTCACGACCGGTGATAATGCCGACCAGTTCGTTTTCTTCGGTAACAACCGGGTAGCCAGCAAAGCCGTTACGCTCGGTCAGTTCTTTCACTTCACGCAGCGTCGTGGTTGGCAGTACGGTCTGCGGATCGGTTACCACGCCAGATTCGTGTTTTTTCACACGGCGAACTTCTTCTGCCTGGCGTTCAATGGACATGTTTTTGTGGATAAAGCCGATACCGCCTTCCTGAGCCAGAGCAATAGCCAGGCGCGCTTCCGTTACGGTATCCATTGCTGCGGAAAGCATAGGGATATTCAGACGAATAGTTTTCGTCAGCTGGGTGCTGAGGTCAGCAGTATTCGGCAGAACGGTAGAATGAGCAGGAACGAGGAGAACGTCGTCAAACGTCAGAGCTTCTTTAGCGATACGTAGCATGGGCAATATCTCGACCAGAGTGGTTAATAAATATTGCCGCGGCATTATACAGAGCGTAACCGATTGCATCTACCCCTTTTTGCAAAAAATGCTTGCTATCCCCGGAGGGCGGGTTACTATCGACTGAATAACCTGCTGATTTAGAATTTGATCTCGCTCACATGTTACCTTCTCAATCCCCTGCAATTTTTACCGTTAGCCGCCTGAATCAAACAGTTCGTCTGCTGCTTGAGCATGAGATGGGGCAGGTGTGGATCAGCGGCGAAATCTCTAATTTTACACAACCAGCCTCCGGTCACTGGTACTTTACGCTTAAAGACGATACCGCGCAGGTGCGCTGTGCGATGTTCCGAAACAGCAACCGCCGGGTCACCTTCCGCCCACAGCACGGGCAACAGGTTTTAGTTCGCGCCAATATTACGCTCTACGAGCCGCGCGGTGACTACCAGATTATCGTCGAAAGTATGCAGCCTGCCGGTGAAGGGTTGCTGCAACAAAAATACGAACAGCTTAAAGCGAAATTGCAGGCTGAAGGTCTGTTCGATCAGCAATACAAAAAAACACTTCCCTCCCCTGCGCATTGCGTCGGTGTGATCACCTCAAAAACCGGTGCTGCGCTACATGATATTTTGCATGTGTTAAAACGTCGCGATCCTTCTCTGCCGGTGATCATCTACCCCACCGCCGTTCAGGGCGATGACGCGCCGGGGCAAATTGTTCGCGCCATTGAGCTGGCGAATCAGCGAAACGAGTGCGACGTGTTAATCGTCGGGCGCGGCGGCGGTTCGCTGGAAGATTTGTGGAGTTTTAACGACGAACGCGTAGCGCGGGCGATTTTTGCCAGCCTCATTCCGGTAGTAAGTGCCGTCGGGCATGAAACCGATGTGACGATTGCCGATTTTGTTGCTGATTTGCGTGCGCCAACGCCGTCTGCCGCCGCTGAAGTAGTGAGCCGCAATCAACAGGAGTTACTGCGTCAGGTGCAGTCTGCGCAGCAGCGCCTCGAAATGGCAATGGATTATTATCTCGCCAACCGCACGCGTCGTTTTACGCAGATCCATCATCGCTTACAGCAACAGCATCCGCAGCTCCGGCTGGCACGTCAGCAAACTATGCTCGAACGTCTGCAAAAGCGGATGAGCTTTGCGCTGGAGAATCAGCTTAAACGCGCGGGTCAGCAACAGCAGCGATTAACACGGCAACTCGTCCAGCAAAATCCGCAGTCGCGTATTCATCGCGCGCAAACGCGCATTCAGCAACTGGAATATCGTTTAGCAGAAACCCTGCGCGCACAGCTTAGCGCCACGCGTGAACGTTTCGGTAATGCAGTAACACACCTCGAAGCCGTAAGCCCACTGTCAACGCTGGCGCGCGGTTATAGCGTCACCAGCGCCGCTGATGGCGCGCTGTTAAAACAGGTTAAGCAAGTGAAAGTGGGTGAGACACTGACCACACGACTGGGAGATGGTGTGGTGATTAGTGAAGTCAGCGCCGTAACAAAAACCCGCAAATCACGTAAAAAAACGTCTAATCCGTAGACCGGATAAGAGGCGCCAGCATCGCATCCGGCAATAACTCCCAGGCTACGCCAGATCCGCCATGCTGGTTACTGGAAGCAGGTCACCAGACCCGGTTTATTTATTAGCGTGATACTACAATCCTGTGCTCCGGTACCTTCGTCCATCCCACACTGTTGAGAGGACAAATAAGGAAAACTGGGTGAAGACGGCCATCCCAGTGAATTAAAAACAGTATGCAACAACTCTAATTCATTGTATGTCGGTGCATTTTCTATGCTGCCACACTGCCTTGCGATATCCCATTTACTGGCATCAATGATATGTGCAGAAGCCCAGTTTTCGTAGTTAATAATCGGTGAGGATACGGGATTAGCCCCGGACGGCAATTCCGTCGTTAACAACGGTCGATGTAGCGATTTACTATTCACCACTACCGTGTCTGCCATATGTCCCCAAAAGTGCGCCGATGAAACATTTGGGCTGGTTGGCACCGTAAAAATAGCGTCCAGCGTGTCTGTCGCGGAAGCGTAATTAGCCAGAGTAACCGTCAGTGGCATTTTATAACCAGGGGTATTATCCTGGCGGAGCGAAAAACTTGCCGTCCCATCCGCGCCTGTCATGCCACTAATGGTATTACCGCTTTCACTCAGCGTAATAGCCGAACCAGATAACGGCTGAACGATGAGATCGTCCATCGCCACTACATTGCCATACAACGTTGCCCCAGCGTTACGCGGCGATGCCTCACCACGTTTCAAAGTAAATTCAACATTCGGCACCGTATTCCCGGCGCTGTCTTTCACCGTCACGGTAACGGACATGGCTTCGCCTTTTTTCACTTTCGCCGCCTGGCTGTCAGCATCAAACGCTGTTGAGGTCAGTGTGACGCTGGAAACGGTTGAACGCGCGTTAGCCAGGCAAGGCTGAAATGATTTTGTTGAACCCGTATACAGCGTGCCATTTCTCAAATCAACCGACTGGTCTTTACCATCGGCGGATTTATCCTCTGCCCACCAGGTGTAATACGCAGGCCAGCCAGTTTCAGTGACAAACGTGTTATTCGGATAACGCGCAGACAACGAACTTAAATCATTGAATAGTGGCTGCCTTGCTACTTCACAAGGGCTCACACTCGCATCTGATTTCTGTGTTGGGGTAAAGTACGGCCAGTCTTCATTATTGTTATTGATCTTGCCGACGCCAGAAGTCGATGTCAGTTCACTCCACAATTTCGGGCGTTCAAATACCGCACCATTCACTGCCGTCAAGGTTGCTGGCATATGCCCCCAGTAGTTAGCCTTCGCAGAATCCGGGCTGGTCACTACCGTGAATATCAGGTCCTGATTAGCCGTAACCTGCGGATTTCGCGCCAATGAAGCTGTAAACGGCGTTACCAGACCAACGGTGTTATTTTGGGTAACGTTGAACGTTATCGTGCCATCACTGCCGGTGAAGCCGCTCCATGCCGACGTATTCTGGTTGAAGGAGATACGCGCCGATGTCGGGGTGACTTCATCTAAAATGAGATCATCTACGGTATTGGAGGATACAGAGATCCCTGAACGGCTTTTCGCCTGCACGCGCTTGAGCGTAACACCTTCGCCGCCAACAGGATTACCATTGGCATCTTTGATCGTCACCACGATGGGAAGCATCTCACCTTTTTTCACAGATGACGTGGGGGTACCACCATTGCTGGCAGTTCGGCCCTCATCATAGGCAGTCGATGACAGCGTAAGGCTTGCTGGTGCCGAATGTGGCTGCGTCAGACAGAGCATTAAAGCGTATCCATTAATAGTCGTCGTCGATTGTCCCGTTTTCAAATTAATGACGCCGTAATACCACGTCAACGCGTCAGTGGTGCTCATTTCATAAGTCCACCAATTTCCACTTCCGGCAGTTATAGGCAACCCCAAATCTGTCAGTATTGTCCCGCCTGGATGATCATTATATAGCCCCTGTAACTCATTGAGACGCGGCTGATACTCAACCGGGCAATCCGGCGTAACTTTATTGGTATAAAAAAGGTATGACCACGACTCATTATTATTACTTACCGAGGACCCCAAGGTCGCTTCTGCTGCCAGTAGCGGTCGTTTAAAGGTCACCCCCGCCCTACTGGTAAACGTGTCGGGCATATGACCCCAGTATTTTGCTTTCGGTGAGTTCGGACTGGTTATCACAGTGAAAATAACATCCATCGTGGCACTTTTTGTGGTGTCGCGCATCAATGTTGCAGTGAGCGGAGTTGCCAGCCCATAAGTCTCGTTTTGCGTCACATCAAAAGTCGCTTTACCATCACTTCCTGTCGTCAGAAGTGCCTGTGCCCCATTATTATAGAGTGACATGTTTACTCCGGCAGGGGTGACCGGCACGATAGTAAGATCATCATACGTAGAATCTAGCCTGTTTTTTGCACGATCCAACGCAGTCCCGCGTATGAGATTAAAGTTTGCGCCTGGCAACAGATTTCCTCCGCTATCCCGCACAATCACCGTCATCCGGATCGCCGTACCTTTCGCCGCCGTTGCACTAGGGCGACCATCGTTGCTGGCCGTTTTCTCCGCATCCAGTGCCGTGGAGGTCATCTTTATAGAAGCTGCCACTGCATGAGGGTTTACCAGACAGGACACAAATGCCACGGTGTTTGATAATGCCCTGGAGCTTGATCCATTCGATAAATTAATAGACTGATCGTACCAGACGTTCGCGTAGGCAATTTTATCGTAAGCCCACCAGGTGTTAGTCAGCGGAAGGCCTAAATCGGTCCCTATCGCACCATTAGGATGTTCACTGTATAACTCTTGAAATTCGCTTAATAACGGTTGATAAGGTTCGCCGCAGTCTGATTTGCTGACATCATTTTTTGCTGCCGTATTCAAAGAAAGCCATGATTCATTATTAGCCATGGTTGACTGTCCCGCTGGATGCTCGGCAGTAAGCAATGGCCGCTTAAAGGCAATTCCCGACCGGGTAGTAAACGTTTCAGACATATGCCCCCAGTAACTTGCCAGTGGCGTATCCGGGCTGGTTATGACGGTAAACATGACCGGTAATTTGTTGGATTCTATCGTCAGCTGATACAACTGGGCGTACATATTGGTTACCAGGCCCATAGAATCATCTTGTTTTACCGTAAAGGAGGTAGTCCCGTCCGCGCCAGTCACCCCATAAAGCAGGCTTGAAGAACTATTCATCCTCGCAGAAGCGCCTGCCGCGTTAATTACCGTAATCGACTTATTTATCATCTCGGCATTTTGACGGTTCTTCGAGCCTTCACGTCTGAGAATAAAGGGGACATTGGGCACGCTATTTCCCTGCGCATTTTTAGTCACCACGCGAATCACCGCGTCTTCGCCTTTTTTCACTTTCAACGCACTCAAGGTGTCGTCAACTTTGACAAATTGCGCCGTATCATTCGCCTCAACAATGATCTGACTGGCAACGGCGACAGGCGTGGTCCGGCAGCTCAGTAATGCACCACCAGATGAGGGCATCTGCGTTTCATCTCCTGTCTTCAGCGAAACGACATCATACGTAAAGGTTTGAGTGAACGTATCTGCAACGGTATTCGAGATATAGAACCTCGACACTGGCCAGCCAATAGCATCATGTAATGCGCTACTCCCCTGGTGCGCATAAATGGCCCTAAGTTCATTGTCAGTTGGAACATACTCCGCGCCACAACCATTTATCGAGGTATCGTTAGCCTGGCCCGACGGGAACGTAGACCAGGCCTCCCCCTCTTCCACCAGGGTACCGATACTGGTGGTAGCACTATTCTCGTCCCTCAGTAAAGGCCTTCGATAAATAAGACCGTCATCGCCTGTCGCCGTTTCAGCCATATGCCCCCAGAATTTGGCTTTTGGCGAATCCGGGCTGGTAAGCACCGTAAAGACAACGGGAAGCGTCGATTTAGTGCTGCTGGAGGAATCCAACGCTGCCGTGAGTTCTGTTTTTAGCCCGGTAGTCTGGTCTTGCTTCAATGTGAAAGTGGTGATGCCATCAGCCCCCGTCACGCCATAAATAACCAGGGTCGTTGAAAGAAAATCATCTTGAGTATTTCCCCAGGCATCCGTTACCGCCAGCGAAGCAATCGACGTCGTAGTTGACACATTGGCCCTGTTCACGCTGGTGTTTCGTTTGAGGGTAAATGCGGTATTTCCCACAGGGTTACCCTGCGCATCTTTAGTGGTCACTCGTAATACGGCTTCTTCGCCTTTTTTCGCTTTGACAACATTATTCGTACTGTCAAATTTTGTGGGGTCTGCAGCTTCAAGAACAATTTGGCTTGCCTTAACAATCGGCGTCGTCTGGCAGGTAAGCAGTTCTTTTGTGGCAGATGGAATTATCGAACTGGTGCCTGAACTGAGATTGACGGCCTTGAAGTCACGCTGTTCCAGGCTACTACTACCTGTCGTGCTGGAAAGGTAACTTGAGGCGACGGGCCAGCCCTGAACCGTTTTCATCGCATTGCCGCGGTTGGCTTCATACAATGACTCCAGCCCGGCCTGGGAGGGAACATATTCACTACCACAACCATTAGAGGATGTGCTTATAGCCTGGGTTTGGGTAAATTGCGCCCAGTCTTCATTCTCTTCTGCAATCGCTGTTCGACCCGACGTACTGGATAACTCTTTCAACAATAATGGGCGTTTAAAGACCGTTCCATCTGCAGCCGTCACTGTTTCAGGCATATGCCCCCACATTTTCGCCTTATCGCTGTCCGGACTGGTTACAACGGTAAAAATGGTATCGAGGGTCGCTTTTTTCGTTGTATCTGAATAGAGCGTAGCGGTCAGCGACGTTTTCGTGCCATGGGTATCCGGGCGGGTAATAGTGAGAATTTTAGTTCCGTCGCTGCCGGTTATGGCGCTGTATGCTGCAGCGGTATTATTAAGCGAAGTTTCGTCCGCCAGGCCACCATTGACCACAACCGGCGCAACCAGCGCATCACCGCTACCAGCAACGTGTTTTTCCTCTGAGCGGGTATAACCATCGCCACGTTTCAGGGTAAAGGGTATATCACCCAATGGATTGCCCTGCGCATCTTTTACCGTCACCTTTACCTGTAGCGTTTCGCCTTTTTTCAGCTTCGCCGCATTTGCAGCCGCGTTCCACTGCGCCGGATCTACCACTTCCAGCGTAATGCTGCTGGCAGGATTGTTAGCCGTCGTCAGGCAACTGACATAAACCGCCGTGCTACCGCCAACGGTCCGCGCCCCATCGTTGAGGGCTATGGTGTAATAATGCGGTACCTGATCTGCGGGCGAACTGCTCCAGTAGGGCTGACGCTGCGTTGGCCAGCCGTGTACTGTCTGTACACCGTTACCGTTATTGGCATCATAGAGCGCACTAAGCTGAGAACGGCGTGGGAGCATATTGGCGCCACAGCCACCTTTACTGGTGCTGGAGGCGTTGGCCTGGCTGACTCGCGACCAGACTTCGTTATTTTCCGTTAATGTGCCGTCCGGACTGAACACTTCCGCAGCCAGTCGGGGTCGGGCAAAGGTTAAAGCATCGACGGTAATCGTCTCATCCATATGCCCCCACATCTGCGCGCCAACCGCATCCGGACTGGTGAGCGTAGTGAAAATCACATTGTAATTAACAGTATTGGGAATATAGGAGTTCACAGGCACAATATTTAGCGGCGTCGATAAGCCCACACCTTGCGATTGCTTAATTTCCACAGTCGCAAAACCCTGCGCATCCGTAGTACCGGCATAGACTAAAGACGGTTGCGATGTTCCGTAGAGTGTGCCATTCATCTCGATTGCGCCGCGGGTTGGATCATCAAAACCTGTAGTCTGCCCCTGACGATTTTTCCCCATATCTTTAGTGATGGTGAACGCGGTATACGGCACGGGTGCATTATTCAAGGCATTAAAGGTGCGTACCGTCATGGTGATCGTGTCACCCACTTTGGCCTGCGCTCTGCTGCCTGCGGAAACATCACGATCGGTGGTCGCGGCAATCTTGGCGACCATCTCATTGCCCGAACAAGAGAGATAGTTTTGCTTAAAGCCGGAATAGGTGTCGATGTTGCCCGTGGCCAGGTTTACCGACGCGTGCGACGTCTCTTCCACCGCACTAAGATACGCTTTTTGCAACGTTGGCCAGCCATATTCGGTGCCGATGGCATTGGCTGGATGAGCGGCAAACAAACTGTGCAATGAACTTTGGCTCGGAATATGACCTAAACCACACTCAGCCTGCATACTGCTATTCTGATCAAACAGCGCCCAGTCTTCGTTATTTTCCCGCACCGATCCCAGTTCGTTGTCGGTTTCATCCGCCAGCCGTGGGCGTTTAAAGATATTGTTCGCTTCAATAATGCCCAACATATGGCCCCACATCCGCGCTTTGTCGGTATCGGGGCTGGTGATCACCGTAAAAATAACGTCTTTCTCATCCGAGGCAGTAAAATCACTGCGCATTCTCGCGGTGATGTGAGTTTTCACCCCCACGCCGCCTGGCTGGGTCAGCGTCAGAGTGGCCTCTCCGTTAGCATCAGTGATCCCTTCATAGGTATGGGCGTCAACTTTGCGAACGTTACTGCCGCCATCAATTTGTACCGGATGCGTCTCCCACGCGGCGTCAGTTTGATTCTTACGGTTAATGCCGTCATCCAGATGCAGCGAAAAGTAGTAGTAAGCCAGCGGCTGATCGTTGTTCTTGCTATCGGTAATCGTCAGACGTAAAGAAGCCTCTTCCCCCACCTTTACTTTCATCGCTTTTATCGTCGAATCATAGCTGCCCGGCGTCAGTACCAGCTTCGGTTCAACATCGGGCGCTTCTTTATCGACACAGCTCACAATAAACGTCGTATCGTCCGGTTTTTGCGCTTCGCTGCGGTTCGAAACATCCGCCGCATGGTGCTGGCCGCTCATCCCCGCCAGTGATGACCAGTAGAAATTACCCTGCATCGGCCAACCAGCCACATCCTGCACTGACGTTGGCACCACCGTCGCCAGCGCACCGAACTGACGCATTCCGGGCAAAATGTCGCAATGTTTATCCGCGCCGCTCCAGGTAAAGGTGGACCAGGTTTCATTGTGATCGTTAACCGTACCGTCTTCATTATCGACTTCCGCCGCCAGTTTTGGTCGACTAAAAGTGTAATCACGGGCCTTCAGCGTATCGGGCATATGACCCCACATTGTAGCCTGCGGGACATCCGGGCTGGTGAGGACGGTAAAGATCACTGCCGTTTCACTGGCCTGAGCAATACCCGCGAGGCTCGCGACCAACGGCGTTTTTACACCAGGGCCGTTGGCCTGGGTGACCGTAACCGTGGCAACACCATTCGCATCGGTAGTACCACGATATTCCGTCGCGGTGGTGGTTAATTCGGTCGTGCCCAGTTTTACAGGCGCAGTATTGTTCACCACACCCTGGCGGTTTTCAGCATCTTTGCGTTTGATAACAAAAGGAATATTCCCCACAACATTACCGACGCAATCTTTGGTGGTGACCGTTAACGTGATACTGCCGCCAACCGTCATTTTCGCCGCACCTGAGGATTCGTCATAGCCCGCAGCGCTGACGGAAATAAGGTCACCCTGCGCGGGCGCAATCTTCAGCGTCACTTTCTGATCGGCGAGCGTCAGAACACTTTCATAGGGATAGCCCGTCGAGGTGAGTAAATATAACAGCGGCATGGTCTGCTGGGGATCAGGCTGCGCCCAGGCGACCAGCGAACGCCCGGCAAGGCCCTGAGCGCAAAACGAGCGATCTGCGACTGGCTGTGGGTCCAGTAAGGTGCCCGGCGTCGCGGCATCCGCCCAAACTAAAGATATTGCCGGTGGCGTTTGGTTTTCCCAACGTGGGGTGGCAATGATATCGCCTTCTCTGTCTTGCGGATTGGTGACGAGCAATTTAGAGACGCTAACATCCGCGCTGAATTCACTCGGTTTAGCGGTAAACGCTACATCATGCGTCTTTGCAGGATCGAGAAAGACACTGCCCTGGTAGACGGGTATGCTGGCGCTGTCGGCAGTAGGCACGGTACCGTTAAATTCGCCGACCGTATCTGAAGAGTCTTGCCATGCAGATTCTGCCCATGACCACCCAGGCAGCATTGCGCTTATCAGCAATGCGCATAACACAAGGATTTTATTCAGGGTCAGGGACATGACAGAAACTCCACCGGTTGTTAAACGGACGCTTGTCGCATCAACATATTTTGCTTAATCCGGGATTAAGCAAAATATGCGGAAACAGCATTCCCTTGCGGGAATGCTGCTGAGTACGCGTTATTTGTGTTTGTAAATAATGTGAAGTTTGTAACCCTGTACCCCGTCGCCGTTGGTCGGGATGGAAAGTGCCTCTTTTCCATCGCGCGCAGGGCCGTTAAGGTTGGTTCTGGCTTCGTCGTTGGTCGCAGGGATGACCAAATTGTTATTATCGAAGCTTGAGTTAACGATGCCACCCGAAGTGCCAAGCTGTTGGCTGCTGCCAGAAAGTACCCAACGGAAGTCATAATTGGCGGTGACGTCAGCATCGGTACCCGCATCAAACTTGCCATTTTTGTTCTCATCCGAGTACAGTTTGGCCACGTAGGTTTTGCCAAGTTCGATTGGCGTGCTACCGTTGATAAGGTTGATACTGGTACCATCAACAAAGATGGCGACTTTCAGGTTCTGGTTAACCACCGGCCCCGGTGCAACGTTATCGCTGTCGCTTCCGCCGCCGCTGGCAGTAGAAACGTCATAAAGATGCAGCGCAGTCCCGACGTTTGGCGTACCGGTCTGCGTGGTTGGCGTAATTTCAATACCGATATAGCGACCACGGTCGGCATCGGTAAGAGTGTAACTGGTCACCTTCGTTGCCAGCTCTTTTGGATCCCCCCCCTGCGCATCCTTGTAGCTCATCCAGCGGATAGTATCGATAGTTTTCGCGTTATCGCCCAATCCTCCAAGATCCACGTCGCCTTCGGTATCACCAATTTCCCAACTTACGGTTAATTTATCACCCGAGTAAAGACGCTTGTCCGTTTCACTGCCTTGCGGGCGAGCGCCTTTTAGATCAGAAGTCAACGTTACACGGTCGGCATCTGTCGTAGCACTTCCCCCTTCCGAATAGAGCCACGGAATGGTCCCCTGGAAAATATTGGTTTCGCCGCTGTCGACCCAGGCACTGTCTTCAGCCAGCGCCACAGGTGCCACACAATAACCTGCCAGTGCCAGCGCTAATGCGATCCGGGTCAGACCGCGTCTTTTATCCTGCTTCATTGATGCTCTCCTTAATGAACCTTCAGCGACTGGCCGACTGGCCTTACGCCAATCTTATTTTTTGGTATACAGCACGCGTAAACCGTACCCCTGCAAGCCATCTCCCGCTTGTGCGCCATAGGTTTGCGCCGCTTCACGGTTAGTGGCCGGAATCACAATGTCCTCATTGGAAGTGTTCGCCTGTGCACCCACTTCACCATTGATGCTCTTGCCGGTAAATTCCCACTTGTAGTCGTACTGCGCCATCTCTTCGTCAGTCAGTTTTTCGACCTGCTGGAAGACACCGTCTTTATTGTTGTCGCGCCATAAAACAAATCGATAAATGTTGTTAAGCGGCAACGGTTCTTTATCTTTACCTATCAGGTTGCTGGGTTTAGCCGCCCCCACTCGATAGATAAAAGCATTTAGCCCACCAATTTCTGCCCCGAGGAAAGTGACATCCACATAGTTACTGTCATCGTAGGGCGCGGCTTTTGCTTTCCAGCGATAGGTGCCGGGTAAGGTACTGGAGAGGGTGACAGTGCCCTTTTCTTTATCTTGTTTAGCGATAAAAACGCAGGGGTTGTCGGTCGAGCAAGGCTTGTTGGTTAACGTCACTCGTTTGTCCTGCGCGTCGTAAAGCTGCGGCGTGAGGTTATCTTCCGGCAGCGCATCGCCATTGCGGTCGGTGTTATCGCCAAAGCTGTCGGTTACATCGAGATCCATCACTACACCATCTACACCATCGGCCTGTGCGCTGGCTTCGTGGCTGTGATTGCTCTTATCCGGGACATTGGCGATGTTGTTAACGATGAGCTCAATTTTACGGTCCTGTTGAACGGTGATTTCCACCACACCGGAGCTCTGCCGATTGCCTTTTTCATCTTCCAGCGCCAGGCGTACCCGCCAGGTGTTGAGTTTTTCTTGTTCGGCTTGATCGGAACTGTACTGCCAGGCAGGCAGCACCAGGTTCCAGTGGTTATTGTTACCCTCTGTCAGAGTATTCTCTTTGATAACCGGCATCACCAGCGTGCGGGCAGCATTGTTTTTCGCCTGCCAGGAGGCAGCAACGATTTTGTAATGATGATTAATGAGTGCGTTAATGGTCCACTTACATTTTTCCAGACCGACGGCTTCTTCGGGCGTATCTTTAATCACGCACTCGGGATGTTCATTCGTGACGTCGGCTTTCAGCCACAAAGTGACATAGAGGGGATCTTTCTCTTTGTATTCCAGAACAATAAAGTTGTTACGTTCAACAAAGTCATGACGGCTACCCATGAGCGAGTGAGCCGCGCTCACTTTGTCAGGATCAAGCTGGTCTTTGAGCGGGACGCCAAACTGGTAGTTCAGCGTTGCGTTAACAGAAAGATCGGTATTATCGCCAGTGCCAGCTTTGAAATCTGTACCGACAACAATGAGCGGAACGGGCTGGTATTTCACACCCAGCGTGACAGCGAAGGGATCTTTCTCCAGACTATCGGTACCAAAAAGCGCGACTTCATTCCCATAATATTGTTCGAAGACAATTTTTCCGCCAAGCTGCGGGTAAGCGGGTAGCCAGGCTTCAGCGCGAATATCCCAGCCGCGCGCAGGGCGTTCTTCATAAAAGTCGAAATCTTCAGAGTCTTTCCAGTCAGAAAGTGGGTGATAATAGTTGCCTGAGAATTTTAAATAATCCGTCCAGGCTTCGGCGCCTAAACCTAAACGGCGATGTCCACGGGTAAAGTCATAATCATAAAATATATTTCCACCCAATAGATATTTATCAAAATTATACCTTACCCCAAGGCCAATATTCCCGATCGTACGATCTTCTTTTCGTTGCGCAGAAAATTGGCTGAAATAAACAGTGGTTTGATTATCGTACCAGGGAACAAAATAATCGATGGAACTGCCATCCAGATCGCCACCCTGACCAATGGAGAGGTTCGAACGGACCTTACCGTAGGGAGAGAGTGTGTCTTCAATATAAGATTGTGCGGTTGAGGTGATTTGACTTTGCAGATAGCTTCTGGCCTGAGATTCCAGCGCCTCAGGGGTCAAGTTTTCAAACCCTTGCGTGGCGGAGTTGATGACGTAATCGGCTCCGCGCTCTTTCAGCGATTTACCCTTGTTGGTTTGTTCATCCTGTTGTGCTGCCTGGCTACCTAAATCAGGTAACGATTCGTTTTGCTTAACATTTATCTCTGGCGCCGCGAAAGCAGCACCAGAGATAAATGTTAGAATAATACAGCGTTTCCATCGCAGCATGCACTTTCCCTGTGACAATGATACAGTCAAAAATAAGCTTTAATATTGTATCCCTGATTATTCAGAAAGGCATGTCATAAAGAGTAAATATATTCTCTGTCTCTTATACACATCTCCGAGCCCACGAGACTAGCGCTCATCTCG
>ERZ1027095.131-NODE-131-length-28497-cov-8.722875_pt1 | contig 28497 bp, 20 predicted proteins | sample MGYA00519409_ERZ1027095 | MGnify/ENA primary metagenome ERZ1027095 (study PRJEB26926, sample SAMN06164650) | human gut metagenome | biome: ENVO:00009003; feature: ENVO:2100002; material: ENVO:00002003 | host: Homo sapiens | place: USA | collected 2012 ... | reverse complement strand
CCTGATTAATCAATTGCTGCTTTTCCAGTTCGGCTGCAGCAATCTGTTCCTCATGCGTTGGTGGTGGAATTTCAGACCATGCAGGAAAACCATTTTCTCCAGCGATACGGATTTTTCCTTCCGGCGGTAATCCGGAAAACTCAATATACACTTGCTCATCAACTTCAACAGCATCATCTGGCCATGAGTCAGCTTGCGTGTAATCCTCTTTCATCTCCAAGGGATAGAAAGAGTTTGTAGTCGCGGAATATATGTAATTCATTTTTCACTCCATAAAGTTAAAAGAAATTAACACCCTAATGCGAAAAATGAAGCACCGATACCGGGTACGCCTGCTCTGGAAATAAATTTCACCGGGTCCTGGTTATAACCGGCACAAGCTATATAGCCAACATTTGCACTGCCGGGAGTGTAATCCTGAGTCGCAAATACCCGCAGACATCTGTTCGGAAATGCAATCGGAAAATAGGTTACTGTGTCCTGAGACGTCAGCGGAACATCAATTGGCCCCCATTGAATAATTAAACCGGATGGCAATTTTTGATATCCAGGAACTGAAGCAGAAAGCATAAAACTACCCATATCAGGTATCTGATTCGTCCCTGTCCCCACATTCCTTTTTGCCGCCTCTCCCAAACCAACGTTTATGAAAATGCAGAAATAACGAGCAAATGGCATCATTCCTGCTTTTGTCAGGGAGATCTACCATGCTTATTGGCTATGTACGTGTGTCAACAAATGACCAGAACACAGATCTACAACGTAATGCGCTGAACTGTGCAGGATGCGAGCTGATTTTTGAAGACAAAATAAGCGGTACAAAGTCCGAAAGGCCGGGACTGAAAAAACTGCTCAGGACATTATCGGCAGGTGACACTCTGGTTGTCTGGAAGCTGGATCGGCTGGGGCGTAGTATGCGGCATCTGGTCATTCTGGTTGAGGAGTTGCGCGAACGTGGCGTTAATTTTCGCAGCCTGACGGATGCTATTGATACCAGCACACCGATGGGGCGTTTTTTCTTTCATGTGATGGGTGCCCTGGCTGAAATGGAACGAGAACTGATTGTTGAACGAACAAAAGCTGGCCTGGAAGCTGCTCGCGCACAGGGACGAATTGGTGGACGACGTCCCAAACTTACACCAGAACAATGGGCACAGGCCGGACGATTAATTGCATCAGGAGTTCCTCGCCAGAAGGTGGCGATCATCTATGATGTTGGCATATCGACTTTGTATAAGAGGTTTCCGGTCGGAGATAAATGAAACCGTAGCACGTCGTATGCAAGAACGTGCCACGGCTGGCTGATAAGCTTGTAAAAATATTGAACAGGGAGTGGAGCATTCTATGAAGCTAATTTGTTTAATTTCATTTGTAGTGACTTTACTTCTTGGTCGATAATGTCGAATCCCTTATTGACTGCATCTCTTAGCTCTGCATCAATATTTTTTATCCCTTGAGCATAATCTACCATTACATTTATTTTTGCATCATGTAATCTCTTATACATGGTTTTATCTTTGTTATTGTCTGCCATGCCAATAAGGATTTTTTCATAATCCTCAATGAGTTTGTTGTTTCCTTTAAATGATTGTATTAATGAGCGTGAATATGTGTATATGTTAATTATTGAGTCTCTAGCAGAATCATTTAGTTTTGCAATGACATTCGCATTTTGCTCATAGAATGTGAAATTATCATCCCCTACAGGGAATGTGAGAATCAACATTTGTCCCGGTTTTATATTATCAATGTGTGTTTTCATCCTTTTATTATATAAATTGATTAGGGTGAAAACTTCTCCCTTAACTCCTTTTAATACTGAAAGTTGTAATTCAAGGGATTCTCTTTCTGTCTCTACTTTAGACAGCTTAGCTTGTTGGGTAACTCCTTTTAGGGTAAACCATCCGCCAATAAGAGTACCAACTAGAGCTGTGAGGGAGGAGGATAACCATCCAGGTATGCTATTTAAAAGATTACTAAATTCACTCATTATAAGTACTCGCTAATATTGAACGATATATATATCAAATTATTATAAAACTCGTCAGCTACTGGAGAAGGCTACCTGAACTTCGATCTATTCCTGCATCCATATAGTTGATGGTCTTCTGGAGCTCTTCGATTAGGGCAACAGCTTTTGCTCGAGAAATGCATATTAGTTGATCCGGAAATTCTTGTAAGGGCCAGTTTGGTATACAGGCCATGTTATCCGTGAAGGATGCAGACAAGTAAACTTCATTGGTAACCAGAGAATAGCTTACCTCAAAATTGGTGAGTTCCGGCAAACTGCTAACGTTTGACTCTTTTCTGCGCATAATATTATCCATGACTGTAATTATGTACAGGTGATGGTCTTCAATTTCGAAGAGGGAGTCAAGGGGGAGTCTCAAATGAACCGTTATAGAAAGGGGGAGGATCTTTGTGTTGCTGAACTTATGCAAAATTTTTTTGCACCATAAATCCAACAACACATTCAATAACACATTGCTGTATCACTATGAAAATAAATGTGTTTTTATTTGATTTCACACATATCACAATTGATGCATTTTTTAGTGATTAACAGCGCCATAAGGAAACTCTCAAAACAACACAAACCGGGCGGGCATTATACGCGCATTCTTTACTCAGACCAGTTTTTTCACCAGCGCTTCGCTATGACGAATACGTTCTGGTGCCAGTTCCAGATCCTGCTGAATCAGCGCAATGAACAGCAAATCCGTTAACATTCCCTGCGCGTGACAAGCAGAGATTGAAGCACTGTTTGTCGCTTGTTCTTCGGCAATGGTATACAGGCAATGAGAAGCACGCTGTTGCAGGGCATTGGGAGTAAAGCCGGTAATAGCCAGCACTTTTCCGCCCACTCGCAGCATCTCATCTGCCGCCAGGTTTAACTCGCGTCGTACACCGGTGTAGGAAATGGCTAATAACAGATCGTCAGGGGACGACGCCTGTACTGTAGCGAGTAGCGCATGCATATCGCGCACTGCGGCAGCATTGAAGCCAATCTTCATCAGCTTCCAGGCAAAGTTTTGCGCCACCAGACCCGAAGCGCCAATACCGGTCAGAATTATCCGCCGCGCAGAGCGCAACATTGTTACGCATTCATGCAGTTTCTCTTCAGTATTAACGTTTAGCGTTGCGTACATAGCGGCAGTATTTTCTTTAATCAGTTTTTCGCCGACCAGCCGTAACGGATCATCACCGCGGATTTGGTTATGAATGGGCACGGAGGGAGATTCCGGCTGGCTTGCCAGCGCTTCACTCAACGCCAACTTTAGTGCCGGAAAACCTTTATAGCCGAGTTTTTGCGCGAACTTCACGACGCTGGACTGACTGACTCCGGCTTCGTTGGCCAGTTGCTGAGAGCTTAAATGGCGCGCCGTATCAGGTTGTAGCAGCAGATAATCCGCCAGTTTTTTATCACTCTGGGCAAGCCCCTGGTAACGCTGACGGATACGAAGTAAGCCGTTCATATCTTTCCTCGCGATGAAATAATGGCGACAACAGGCAATATGAGACACACGCGAGTGAATTTTATATTCCATTGCCGCTAATTGCCATGAATTAAAAATTCCAGTTAGCCATGATGCGGTCGATTGTTGCCGGAAAAGTGATGATCTATCTGTTAGGCTATGTAGTAGCGAAAATTAATCAGGATGTTTCAGTCCAGAGGAGTATGGTTTGGCAACTCACGAGCGTCGTGTGGTGTTTTTTGACTTAGATGGAACATTGCATCAGCAGGATATGTTCGGCAGTTTTTTGCGTTATTTACTGCGTCGCCAACCGCTGAATGCGTTACTTGTTCTGCCGCTGTTGCCGATCATAGCCATTGCGTTATTGATAAAAGGTCGTGCGGCACGCTGGCCGATGAGTCTGCTTCTGTGGGGATGCACTTTTGGTCACAATGAAGCGCGTTTGCAGGCGTTGCAGGCCGATTTCGTACGCTGGTTTCGTGACAATGTTACCGCCTTTCCGCTGGTTCAGGAGCGATTAACCACCTACCTGTTAAGTTCCGATGCTGATATCTGGTTGATTACCGGCTCTCCGCAGCCGCTGGTTGAAGCGGTTTATTTCGATACGCCCTGGCTGCCGCGGGTTAATCTTATCGCCAGTCAGATTCAGCGTGGCTATGGTGGTTGGGTATTGACGATGCGTTGTCTGGGACATGAAAAGGTCGCGCAACTGGAGCGCAAAATCGGCACGCCGCTGCGGCTGTACAGTGGCTATAGCGACAGTAATCAGGACAACCCGCTGCTTTATTTCTGTCAGCATCGCTGGCGAGTAACCCCGCGCGGTGAACTCCAGCAACTGGAATAGAGTAAAGCATAGCGTCCGTGTATAATGCGCCGCGCTTTTATAACCGGAGTTTTCTTTTTGTCTGAAGTCGAATTTAGCCACGAATACTGGATGCGTCATGCAATGACGCTGGCGAAGCGTGCCTGGGATGAGCGGGAAGTACCGGTCGGCGCGGTATTAGTGCATAACAATCGTGTTATTGGCGAAGGCTGGAACCGTCCGATTGGTCGACATGATCCCACCGCACATGCAGAAATCATGGCCCTACGGCAGGGCGGTCTGGTGATGCAAAATTATCGTCTGATCGACGCCACGTTGTATGTCACGCTTGAACCCTGTGTAATGTGTGCCGGAGCGATGATCCACAGTCGCATTGGTCGCGTGGTCTTTGGTGCGCGTGACGCGAAAACTGGCGCTGCGGGATCTTTAATGGATGTGCTACATCATCCGGGTATGAATCACCGGGTGGAAATTACGGAAGGAATACTGGCGGATGAGTGCGCGGCGTTGCTCAGTGACTTCTTTCGCATGCGCCGCCAGGAAATTAAAGCGCAGAAAAAAGCGCAATCCTCGACAGATTAATTTTGTTTCTCTTCACTCCCTTTTCTGGAAAATAGCAGAGAGGGGGAGTGGGTCAAATAGTTTGATGACGACTGGGAAAGAAACGAGAGAAAAGGAAATTTCTCTTTGCCCAACTCCGTAGGCGATACCGCCGGATAATCCTGCGCCAGTTGCATCGCCGCTTCTGTAGCCTGCTTCTCTTTCTCTTGCAGATAACCCACCAGGCTAATCTGATACTTACGAATATTTTCGACATAAGCGTAGGCTTCATGCCCACGAGCGTAGCCGTAAGTCAGCTTGCTGTAATAGGGTTTCTGGCTAAGTAAAGGCAGACGCTGTTTTACGTCAGCCCAACTGTCAGGATTCCCTTTGGTTTTTGCCGTCAGGGCGCGGGCATCCAGCATATGCGCATAGCCCATATTGTACGCGGCGAGGGCAAACCAAATCCGTTCGTTCTCCGGCACACTTTCCGGCACTTTACTCATCATATCCTGCAAATAACGCACGCCGCCGCTGATGCTCTGTTCGGCATCGGTACGATCCGTAATGCCGAGGCTTTGCGCGGTATTTTTGGTTAGCATCATCATGCCGCGCACACCCGTCGGTGAAGTGGCCTGCGCATCCCAGTGCGATTCCTGATAAGCAATAGCGGCCAGCAAACGCCAGTCAATTTCTTCGGCGTATTTCTCAAACAGGGGCTTTAACTGCGGCAGTACCGCATCGACGGCGCGTAAAAATGTGCGCGTATCGACGTAATCAAAATCATCGCCATGCCCCAGGTATTTCTCTTCAATGCGTGCCAGCGTACCGTCTTCATTCATCTCATTGAAGAAATCGAGCAGAGCGGCGGAAAGGGTATTATCGCCATCTAACGGGCTAAACCAGGTCACCGGTTGTTCATCGGTGATATCGAGCGCTACGGCGAGTTCCGGGTGAACGCGCTGAAACAGGCTGATGGCGACAGAATCAGCAATGGTGTAATCGAGTTTTCCTTCGATAACATCTTCCATTAATTCCGCAGAGCCTTTTTTGTCGTCTACCTTCCAGCTTAATTCCGGGAATTTTGTGTCTTTCAGGGTCTGGAGATCGTTAACCACCACGTGACCCGGTGCAACGGTGAGTTGCTCCGCCGTCAGGTTGCCCAGCGTACGTGGGCGATACTGACCGACTTTATAAACCAGTTGTTGTGACACGGAATAATAGGTAGGACCAGGCTGATAATTTTTTACCCGCTCACTGTTATAGACCAGTCCTGCCGCCAGCAGGTCGGCGTTACCATTATCGAGGTCGTCAAACAGCTGGCTGATATTCTGCCGCACGGTCACTTTCAGTTTTACACCGAGGTAATCGGCAAACTGTTTCGCCAGTTCGTAATCCAGGCCAAAAGGTTTCCCGTTGATTTCGTTATAAGTCAGGGGAGTATGAATGGTGCTCACACGCAACTCTCCCCGCGCTTGAATGGCGGCGATACGGTTGTCGGCTTTACCAAACCAGGGAATGGATGGCCAGAGAGCGACCGCGAGCAGCAGTGCCAGAATGCCGATGAACAGATAATTAATCTTTAATTTTTTCAATTAGTTAATTCTCTGTGTCGTGCGCGTCCCAGCTTGAAAAAACGTAATAATAGTGAAAGGTTTACTCATAAATGAGCGGCATTTTGCGTAAACCTGCGCCAGATGGCAACTTATTACAGCCATTGGCGGCACGCGTTGCTAATTCACGATGGTGATTTTATTTCCACGCAAACGGTTTCGTCAGCGCATCAGATTCTTTATAATGACGCCCGTTTCCCCCCCTTGGGTACACCGAAAGCTTAGAAGACGAGAGACTTATGATGGAAATTCTGCGTGGTTCGCCTGCATTGTCGGCATTCCGAATCAACAAACTGCTGGCACGTTTTCAGGCTGCCAGGCTCCCGGTTCACACTATTTACGCCGAGTATGTCCATTTTGCTGACCTCAATGCGCCGTTAAACGATGATGAGCACGCACAACTTGAACGCCTGCTGAAATATGGCCCGGCACTCGCCAGCCACGCCCCGCAAGGCAAACTCCTGCTGGTGACCCCGCGTCCTGGCACCATCTCTCCCTGGTCTTCGAAAGCGACCGATATTGCCCATAACTGCGGGCTGCAACAGGTAAACCGCCTTGAGCGCGGCGTTGCTTACTATATAGAAGCCGGTACGCTGACCAATGAACAATGGCAGCAGGTTACCGCTGAACTGCACGACCGCATGATGGAAACGGTCTTTTTTGCTTTAGATGATGCAGAGCAGCTGTTTGCACACCATCAACCGACTCCGGTCACCAGCGTTGATTTGCTGGGGCAGGGCCGTCAGGCGCTAATCGACGCTAACCTGCGTCTTGGCCTGGCACTGGCGGAAGATGAAATTGACTATTTGCAGGATGCTTTCACAAAGCTTGGTCGTAACCCGAACGACATCGAACTGTATATGTTTGCCCAGGCGAACTCCGAGCACTGCCGCCACAAAATTTTTAACGCCGACTGGGTTATCGATGGTGAACAGCAGCCGAAATCGCTATTTAAGATGATCAAAAACACCTTCGAAACCACGCCGGATCACGTTCTCTCTGCTTATAAAGATAACGCCGCCGTAATGGAAGGTTCTGAAGTGGGCCGCTACTTTGCTGACCACGAAACGGGCCGCTACGATTTCCATCAGGAACCGGCGCATATTCTGATGAAAGTCGAAACTCACAACCACCCGACGGCGATTTCTCCGTGGCCGGGCGCGGCGACCGGTTCCGGCGGTGAAATCCGCGATGAAGGTGCCACCGGACGTGGCGCAAAGCCGAAAGCTGGTCTGGTTGGTTTCTCCGTATCCAACCTGCGAATTCCTGGCTTCGAACAGCCGTGGGAAGAAGATTTCGGTAAACCTGAGCGCATTGTTACCGCGCTGGACATCATGACCGAAGGCCCGCTGGGCGGTGCGGCGTTTAACAACGAATTTGGTCGTCCGGCACTGAACGGCTACTTCCGTACTTATGAAGAAAAAGTGAACAGCCACAATGGCGAAGAGCTGCGCGGTTATCACAAACCGATCATGCTGGCGGGTGGGATCGGCAACATTCGCGCCGATCACGTACAAAAAGGCGAGATCAACGTTGGTGCGAAGCTGGTCGTTCTCGGCGGCCCGGCAATGAACATCGGTCTTGGCGGCGGCGCGGCGTCTTCCATGGCATCTGGTCAGTCTGATGCCGACCTCGACTTTGCTTCCGTACAGCGCGACAACCCGGAGATGGAGCGTCGCTGCCAGGAAGTGATCGACCGTTGCTGGCAGCTTGGTGATGCCAACCCAATCCTGTTTATCCACGACGTTGGCGCAGGCGGTCTTTCTAACGCCATGCCGGAACTGGTGAGCGACGGCGGGCGCGGCGGTAAATTTGAACTGCGCGATATCCTGAGCGACGAACCGGGCATGAGCCCGCTGGAAATCTGGTGTAACGAATCCCAGGAACGCTACGTGCTGGCGGTTGCTGCCGATCAGTTACCGCTGTTTGACGAACTGTGTAAGCGTGAGCGCGCGCCATACGCGGTGATTGGTGAAGCGACCGAAGAACTGCATCTTTCTTTGCACGATCGTCATTTTGATAATCAGCCGATTGATCTACCGCTGGACGTACTGCTTGGCAAAACGCCGAAGATGACCCGCGATGTACAAACGCTGAAAGCGAAAGGCGACGCGCTGGCCCGTGAAGGGATCACCATCGCTGACGCGGTGAAACGCGTGCTGCATCTGCCGACCGTGGCGGAGAAAACTTTCCTGGTGACCATCGGTGACCGCAGCGTAACCGGCATGGTGGCGCGCGATCAGATGGTGGGGCCGTGGCAGGTGCCGGTCGCTAACTGCGCGGTCACTACCGCCAGCCTCGACAGCTACTATGGCGAAGCGATGGCAATTGGCGAACGTGCGCCAGTTGCGCTGCTGGATTTCGCCGCTTCTGCCCGTCTGGCAGTCGGTGAAGCGCTAACCAACATCGCCGCAACACAAATTGGCGATATCAAACGCATTAAACTTTCCGCCAACTGGATGGCGGCGGCAGGCCACCCTGGTGAAGATGCGGGCCTGTATGAAGCCGTTAAAGCTGTGGGCGAAGAACTTTGTCCGGCGCTGGGCCTGACGATACCGGTGGGTAAAGACTCTATGTCGATGAAAACCCGCTGGCAGGAAGGTAACGAAGAGTGCGAAATGACGTCGCCGTTGTCGCTGGTGATTTCCGCATTTGCCCGCGTGGAAGATGTACGTCACACCATTACGCCGCAGCTTTCTACCGAAGATAACGCACTGTTGCTGATTGATTTGGGCAAAGGCAATAACGCGCTGGGCGCAACGGCACTGGCGCAGGTTTATCGTCAGCTTGGCGACAAACCGGCAGATGTACGCGATGTTGCCCAACTGAAAGGCTTCTATGACGCGATTCAGGCGCTGGTTGCACAGCGTAAGCTGCTGGCGTATCACGACCGCTCTGACGGTGGCCTGCTGGTGACGCTGGCGGAAATGGCGTTTGCTGGTCATTGTGGCATTGACGCAGATATCGCCACTCTGGGTGACGATCGTCTGGCTGCATTGTTTAGCGAAGAACTGGGTGCGGTGATTCAGGTGCGAGCCGCTGACCGTGAAGCCGTTGAAGCGGTACTGGCACAGCATGGGCTTGCTGATTGCGTCCATTATGTTGGGCAGGCGGTTTCCGGTGACCGTTTTGTGATTACCGCCAACGGGCAGACTGTATTTAGCGAAAGCCGCACCACGTTGCGTGTCTGGTGGGCAGAAACTACCTGGCAGATGCAGCGCCTGCGTGACAACCCGGAGTGTGCCGATCAGGAACATCAGGCGAAATCAAACGACGCCGATCCGGGCCTTAATGTGAAACTGTCGTTCGATATCAACGAAGATGTGGCAGCACCGTTTATTGCCACTGGCGCGCGTCCGAAAGTTGCTGTGCTGCGTGAGCAGGGCGTGAACTCCCATGTTGAAATGGCGGCAGCTTTCCACCGTGCAGGCTTCGATGCTATCGACGTGCATATGAGCGATCTGCTGGCTGGACGCACGGGCCTGGAGGGTTTCCACGCCCTGGTAGCGTGCGGTGGTTTCTCCTACGGTGATGTGCTGGGCGCTGGTGAAGGTTGGGCGAAGTCTATCCTGTTCAATGACCGTGTACGCGATGAGTTTGCAACCTTCTTCCATCGTCCGCAAACGCTGGCGCTGGGGGTATGTAACGGTTGCCAGATGATGTCTAATCTGCGTGAACTGATCCCGGGTAGCGAGTTGTGGCCACGTTTTGTGCGTAACACCTCCGATCGCTTTGAAGCGCGTTTCAGTCTGGTAGAAGTAACCCAAAGCCCGTCGCTGCTGTTGCAGGGGATGGTGGGCTCGCAGATGCCGATTGCTGTCTCTCACGGTGAAGGGCGCGTTGAAGTGCGCGATGCGGCGCATCTGGCGGCACTGGAAAGCAAAGGGCTGGTGGCACTGCGCTATGTCGATAACTTCGGCAAAGTCACTGAAACCTACCCGGCTAACCCGAACGGTTCACCGAACGGTATTACGGCGGTCACGACTGAAAGTGGTCGAGTCACCATTATGATGCCGCACCCGGAACGAGTTTTCCGTACTGTCAGCAACTCCTGGCATCCGGAAAACTGGGGCGAGGATGGCCCATGGATGCGCATTTTCCGCAATGCACGTAAGCAGTTGGGGTAAGTCGTCAACCCATTGGTATTGCAGCCCGGATGAGGCATTCACGCCGCATCCGGCATTAAGCACCAACCGCTATTATGAGCTCCCAACTTCGGGAGCTTTTTTGTGTCTGTAAATCACGACAATGGGTGGTTTGTCGTGTCGCTTTTTGGTGACACTTAACTCATTGATTTTAATATTATCTAATAAGTTTATCTTAAGTTGTCTCTTTTTAGCGACACAGTGGCTGATTTACATTCAAATAGCGGAGAAGCCATAACCCCCTCAAAGCAGCGTATAATCAGTATGTTACCAAACTATTTTCTTTATTGGCACAGTTACTGCATAATAGTAAGCAGTGGCTCATTCGCCGACTTATGTCAGCCCCTTCGGGACGTGCTACATAAAATTCGAATGACGCACAACAAGGTGCCTGCCGTCCAACTTCTGATATCAGCGTAGCTATATCAACCATCGGGCGAAACGTCGAGTTAGGCACCGCCTTATTCCATAACAAAGCCGGGTAATTCCCGGCTTTGTTGTATCTGAACTTCCCCTCGGTTAGCATCAGGCTATTCGCGTCTGACGAGAGTAACGCCTTGAAACGCTGGCCCGTTTTTCCCCGCTCATTACGACAACTGGTAATGCTGGCATTTTTGCTGATTCTGCTGCCCCTGTTGGTGCTGGCATGGCAAGCCTGGCAAAGCCTGAATGCACTTAGCGATCAGGCGGCGCTGGTTAACCGCACTACGCTTATTGATGCCCGGCGCAGTGAAGCGATGACCAACGCGGCACTGGAGATGGAGCGCAGCTATCGTCAGTACTGCGTGCTGGACGACCCTACGCTTGCGAAGGTTTATCAAAGCCAGCGCAAGCGTTACAGCGAAATGCTCGATGCCCACGCAGGCGTGCTGCCGGACGATAAACTCTACCAGGCATTACGTCAGGATTTGAACAATCTGGCTCAACTTCAGTGTAACAACAGCGGTCCCGATGCTGCTGCCGCCGCGCGTCTGGAAGCCTTTGCCAGTGCCAATACCGAAATGGTGCAGGCCACGCGCACAGTGGTGTTCTCTCGTGGGCAGCAACTTCAGCGTGAAATCGCCGAACGTGGGCAATATTTTGGTTGGCAATCGCTGGTGCTATTTCTGGTGAGTCTGGTGATGGTACTGCTTTTCACGAGGATGATTATCGGTCCGGTGAAAAATATCGAGCGCATGATCAACCGGCTGGGGGAAGGGCGTTCTCTGGGCAATAGCGTCTCGTTCAGTGGACCGAGCGAGTTACGCTCGGTTGGGCAACGTATTCTTTGGTTAAGTGAGCGCCTGTCATGGCTGGAATCCCAACGCCATCAATTTTTAAGACATTTATCTCATGAATTAAAAACGCCACTGGCGAGTATGCGCGAGGGCACTGAATTACTGGCTGATCAGGTTGTCGGGCCGCTTACGCCAGAGCAAAAAGAGGTGGTGAGCATTCTTGATAGCAGCAGCCGCAATTTGCAAAAGCTGATCGAACAACTGCTTGATTACAACCGTAAACAGGCGGACAGTGCGGTGGAACTGGAGAATGTTGAGTTAGCACCGCTGGTGGAGACAGTGGTTTCTGCTCATAGCCTGCCCGCACGGGCTAAAATGATGCATACCGACGTTGATCTCAAAGCAACAGCTTGCCTGGCGGAGCCAATGCTGCTGATGAGCGTACTGGATAATCTTTACTCCAATGCGGTGCACTACGGGGCTGAATCCGGTAACATTTGCCTTCGCAGCAGTTTACATGGTGCGCGGGTTTATATTGATGTCATCAATACAGGCACGCCCATTCCGCAAGAGGAACGCGCCATGATCTTCGAACCCTTTTTTCAGGGAAGCCACCAGCGAAAAGGGGCGGTGAAGGGCAGCGGTCTGGGATTAAGCATTGCCAGGGATTGTATTCGCCGTATGCAAGGGGAACTGTATCTGGTCGACGAGAGCGGGCAAGATGTTTGTTTCCGCATTGAATTACCGTCGTCGAAAAACACGAAATAATGCTAACAGCCTATCCCATCAGGCTATTTTATTTGCCAGTTTGGCCCCGGGCAGTGCTCGAAATCTTCACGTACGACATGTACGCTCCGGTTTCTCCGCGCTGTCCATGTCCAAACTGCCTGCAACAATTACGCCCACTGGGATAGGCTTTAAGTCTGGTGAATATGCGACACATTTTTCAACGATTATTGCCCCGACGGCTGTGGCTGGCAGGGCTGCCATGTCTGGCATTGCTGGGTTGCGTGCAGAGTCACAATAAGCCAGCCATTGATACGCCAGCAGAAGAAAAAATTCCGGTTTATCAACTGGCTGACTATCTTTCTACTGAATGTAGCGACATCTGGGCGCTGCAAGGTAAATCAACCGAAACCAATCCGCTTTACTGGCTGCGGGCGATGGATTGTGCTGATCGTTTAATGCCTGCGCAGTCGCGTCAGCAAGCCCGCCAATATGACGACGGCAACTGGCAAAATACCTTTAAACAAGGGATTTTGCTCGCCGACGCCAAAATTACGCCGTATGAGCGCCGCCAGCTGGTCGCGCGCATTGATGCGCTAAGTACCGAGATCCCGGCACAGGTTCGCCCACTGTATCAACTTTGGCGCGACGGTCAGGCGCTGCAACTGCAACTGGCGGAAGAGCGCCAACGCTACAGCAAACTCCAGCAGTCCAGCGACAGCGAGCTGGATACTTTGCGCCAGCAACATCACGTTCTACAACAGCAACTGGAACTCACTGCCCGCAAGCTGGAAAACCTGACCGATATTGAACGCCAGCTCTCGACCCGCAAACCGGCTGGAAATTTCTCGCCGGATACGCCGCACGAGAGTGAAAAGCCCGCGCCATCCACCGATGAGGTCACTCCTGATGAGCCATAAACCTGCGCATTTATTACTGGTCGATGACGATCCGGGATTGCTGAAACTGCTTGGCCTGCGCCTGACCAGCGAAGGCTACAGTGTGGTCACGGCGGAAAGTGGTGCTGAAGGATTGCGGGTACTTAATCGCGAAAAAGTAGATTTAGTCATCAGCGACCTGCGGATGGATGAAATGGACGGTATGCAGCTGTTTGCTGAAATCCAGAAAGTGCAGCCGGGAATGCCAGTAATTATTCTTACCGCGCATGGTTCTATTCCTGATGCCGTTGCTGCAACACAGCAGGGCGTGTTCAGTTTTCTCACCAAGCCTGTCGATAAAGATGCGCTATATCAGGCAATTGACGATGCGCTGGAACAATCCGCGCCAGCCACCGACGAACGCTGGCGCGAGGCGATTGTCACCCGCAGCCCGCTGATGCTGCGTTTGCTGGAACAGGCGCGGCTGGTGGCGCAATCAGACGTTAGCGTTTTGATTAACGGCCAGAGCGGCACCGGGAAAGAGATTTTCGCCCAGGCTATCCACAACGCCAGCCCGCGCAACAGCAAACCATTTATTGCTATTAACTGTGGCGCATTGCCCGAGCAATTGCTGGAGTCGGAGCTGTTTGGTCATGCGCGTGGCGCGTTTACTGGCGCTGTCAGCAATCGCGAAGGTTTATTCCAGGCGGCGGAAGGCGGTACGCTATTTCTCGATGAGATTGGCGATATGCCCGCACCGTTGCAGGTCAAACTGCTGCGCGTGTTGCAGGAGCGTAAATTGCGCCCGCTGGGCAGTAACCGCGATATTGATATCGACGTGCGGATTATTTCTGCGACCCACCGCGACCTGCCAAAAGCGATGACGCGCGGGGAATTCCGTGAAGACCTCTATTACCGCCTCAACGTTGTCAGCCTGAAAATTCCGGCCCTGGCGGAGCGCACAGAAGACATTCCGCTACTGGCAAATCACCTGTTGCGCCAGGCGGCAGAGCGACATAAACCGTTTGTCCGCGCGTTCTCCACCGATGCGATGAAACGCCTGATGACCGCGAGCTGGCCGGGTAATGTGCGCCAGTTGGTCAACGTGATTGAACAGTGCGTGGCGCTGACCTCATCTCCGGTGATTAGTGATGCGCTGGTGGAGCAGGCGCTGGAGGGTGAAAATACGGCGCTGCCAACCTTTGTTGAGGCACGTAATCAGTTTGAACTCAACTATTTGCGTAAGCTGCTGCAAATTACCAAAGGCAACGTCACCCACGCGGCGAGAATGGCGGGGCGCAACCGGACAGAATTTTATAAACTGCTATCCCGACACGAGCTGGATGCAAACGATTTCAAGGAATGAATTGGCGTTATGTGTTACGTTTAGCAGATCAAAAGACAGGCGACCTTTTCAAGGAATAGCATGAAAAAGATTGATGCGATTATTAAACCCTTCAAGCTGGACGATGTTCGCGAAGCACTGGCTGAAGTCGGTATTACCGGCATGACGGTCACTGAGGTGAAAGGTTTTGGCCGCCAGAAAGGCCATACCGAGCTGTACCGCGGTGCGGAGTATATGGTGGATTTTCTGCCGAAAGTGAAAATTGAGATTGTCGTACCGGACGACATTGTCGATACCTGTGTCGATACCATTATTCGCACGGCGCAAACCGGCAAAATCGGTGACGGTAAAATCTTCGTCTTCGACGTGGCACGGGTCATTCGTATCCGTACCGGTGAAGAGGATGATGCGGCGATTTAAAACGGGTCAAGGGTTGCCGGATGTTTCCATCCGGCAACATCAAATCACAGCACCTTATGCGGGCCAAAGCATTCGTAATGAATGTTTTCCTGTTTCACGCCCAGATCCACTAACTGTTTCGCGGCAAACTGCATGAAGCCAACCGGGCCGCAGAGATAGAACTGCATTGTCGGATCGCTGAACGCACCTTCCAGTTTGCTCAAATCCATCAGACCTTCGCTATCAAACTGACCTTTAGCGCGATCGGCTTCATTCGGCTGACGATACCAGGTGTGCGCGGTAAAGCGCGGCAGTGACAGCCCCAGTTCCTTAACTTCATCAGCAAAGGCGTGAACATCGCCATTTTCTGCCGCATGGAACCAGTTCACTTGTGCGGTGTGGCCTGCTTTTGCCAGCGTGTCGAGCATTGCCAGCATTGGCGTTTGACCGACACCGGCAGAGATTAACGTCACTGGTGTGTCATCTGCGACAGCCATAAAGAAATCACCTGCCGGAGCGACCAGTTTCACGACATCGCCAACATTGGCGTGATTGTGCAGCCAGTTGGATACCTGCCCACCCTCTTCGCGTTTCACCGCAATACGATAGCCTTTGCCATCCGGTTTGCGAGTCAAAGAGTACTGACGAATTTCCTGATGCGGGAAACCTTCCGGCTTCAGCCAGACGCCGAGATATTGCCCCGGACGGTATTCTGCCACTGCGCCACCGTCGACCGGCTCCAGTTCGAAGCTGGTGATAAGTGCGCTGCGTGGTGTTTTAGCCACAATGCGGAAATCGCGAGTACCTTCCCAACCACCGGCTTTGCTGGCGTTTTCGTTATAGATTTCCGCCTCGCGATTGATAAATACATTAGCCAGGACGCCATAGGCTTTACCCCACGCGTCCAGCACTTCCTGCCCCGGGCTGAACATTTCGTCCAGCGTTGCCAACAGGTGTTCACCGACGATGTTGTACTGTTCCGGTTTGATCTGGAAACTGGTGTGCTTCTGCGCGATTTTTTCTACCGCTGGCAGCAGCGCAGGCAGGTTTTCAATATTGCTGGCGTAGGCGGCAATAGCGTTAAACAGGGCTTCACGTTGATCGCCATTACGCTGGTTACTCATGTTAAAAATTTCTTTGAGTTCTGGGTTATGAGTAAACATACGGTCGTAGAAATGGGCGGTTAACTTTGGTCCCGTTTCCACCAGTAAAGGGATGGTGGCTTTTACTGTAGCGATGGTTTGAGCGTCAAGCATATGGTCTTCCTTTTTTTTGCATCTTAATTGATGTATCTCAAATGCATCTTATAAAAAATAGCCCTGCAATGTAAATGGTTCTTTGGTGTTTTTCAGAAAGAATGTGATGAAGTGAAAAATTTGCATCACAAACCTGAAAAGAAATCCGTTTCCGGTTGCAAGCTCTTTATTCTCCAAAGCCTTGCGTAGCCTGAAGGTAATCGTTTGCGTAAATTCCTTTGTCAAGACCTGTTATCGCACAATGATTCGGTTATACTGTTCGCCGTTGTCCAACAGGACCGCCTATAAAGGCCAAAAATTTTATTGTTAGCTGAGTCAGGAGATGCGGATGTTAAAGCGTGAAATGAACATTGCCGATTATGATGCCGAACTGTGGCAGGCTATGGAGCAGGAAAAAGTACGTCAGGAAGAGCACATCGAACTGATCGCCTCCGAAAACTACACCAGCCCGCGCGTAATGCAGGCGCAGGGTTCTCAGCTGACCAACAAATATGCTGAAGGTTATCCGGGCAAACGCTACTACGGCGGTTGCGAGTATGTTGATATCGTTGAACAACTGGCGATCGATCGTGCGAAAGAACTGTTCGGCGCTGACTACGCTAACGTCCAGCCGCACTCCGGCTCCCAGGCTAACTTTGCGGTCTACACCGCGTTGCTGGAACCAGGCGATACCGTTCTGGGTATGAATCTGGCGCATGGCGGTCACCTGACTCACGGTTCTCCGGTTAACTTCTCCGGTAAACTGTACAACATCGTTCCTTACGGTATCGATGCTACCGGTCATATCGACTACGCCGATCTGGAAAAACAAGCCAAAGAACACAAACCGAAAATGATTATCGGTGGCTTCTCTGCATATTCCGGCGTGGTTGACTGGGCGAAAATGCGTGAAATCGCTGACAGCATCGGTGCTTACCTGTTCGTTGATATGGCGCACGTTGCGGGCCTGGTTGCTGCTGGCGTCTACCCGAACCCGGTTCCTCATGCTCATGTTGTTACTACCACCACTCACAAAACCCTGGCGGGTCCGCGCGGCGGCCTGATCCTGGCGAAAGGTGGTAGCGAAGAGCTGTACAAAAAACTGAACTCTGCCGTTTTCCCTGGTGGTCAGGGCGGTCCGTTGATGCACGTAATCGCCGGTAAAGCGGTTGCTCTGAAAGAAGCAATGGAACCTGAGTTCAAAACTTACCAGCAGCAGGTCGCGAAAAACGCCAAAGCGATGGTAGAAGTGTTCCTCGAACGCGGCTACAAAGTGGTTTCTGGTGGTACTGATAACCACCTGTTCCTGGTTGATCTGGTTGATAAAAACCTGACCGGTAAAGAAGCAGACGCCGCTCTGGGCCGTGCTAACATCACCGTGAACAAAAACAGCGTACCGAACGATCCGAAGAGCCCGTTTGTGACTTCCGGTATTCGTGTAGGTACTCCGGCGATTACCCGTCGTGGCTTTAAAGAAGCCGAAGCGAAAGAACTGGCTGGCTGGATGTGTGACGTGCTGGACAGCATCAATGATGAAGCCGTTATCGAGCGCATCAAAGGTAAAGTTCTCGACATCTGCGCACGTTACCCGGTTTACGCGTAAGCGAAACGGTTAATCTGTTGAAAAAAGGCTTCCTTCGGGAAGCCTTTCTACGTTATCGCGCCATCAAATCTGCCGTAACTGCGCCTCAACATACAAATAGCCAATTCCCAGTACCTGTTGTGCACGGCTTAATTGCCCAAAGCCAATCTGTGTCGCTTTCACGCTCGGTCCTTCGTCGCGGTCGAACGGGTTAAATCCCGTCTGGCGAATAATGGTATTAAGCCAGTTCTCACCAAAGGCACAACTGCGACCGTACAACCAAATCTGATTAATATTGAGGATGTTGAGGAAGTTATACAGACTCAAACCAATGGCGTTGGCACTGTGGTCAACCCAACTGGTGATCCACGGTTCTCCACTCTGCCAGGCAGCGATTAACTGCGCGGTAGTCAATTTTTCAGGATCAAGCTGAGTATTAACCGGTTGTGATTTTAGCCATACCCGCGCCTGTTTTTTTAATGCACTTAACGAGGCGACGGTTTCCAGGCAGCCATAATGCCCGCAGTCGCAGACGACGCCATCCGGATTAACGATGGTGTGGCCAATCTGTCCACTGCCATACAAACTGCCGCGATAAATTTGCTCGTTAATCACGAACGACGAGCCAATGCCGTAATCAACGTTGATTACGCAGAAATCACGCACTTGCGAATTATTTTGCCATTTCTCCGCCAGCGCCAGCATCACGCAGTCATTATCGACCATTACCCGAATACCCAGCTTCTCTTCCAGCAGGTACTTCACCTCAATCGGTGTTGCCCACGGCGCTTGCGGCATGGTTTGCGACACGCCGGTCACTGGATCAACCTGACCGTGGATTGCCAGAGCCAGATTGATGGTGCGGTCCGGCCACAATTTACGGTGGCGATGCCAGCATTTTTCGATTTCGGACAGCAGCGCCTGCGGCGTTGGAGCGTCAATCTGAAAGCGTTCAAATTCGCCTTTCGGACTTAAACAGGCATTAGCGACCTGACACTCAATGCTGGTGGGCGTCACGTTCAGACACAGCGTCCAGTCACCTTCCGGCGCAATCAGCCATGTACCGCTACTATGTCCGCGCGTCTGACTTTCATCGTCGATATTCACCACCCGTTTTTCGCTTTCCAGTTCCTGCAAAATATTACTGACCGCCGGAATCGAAATTTGCGCCAGCCGGGCCAGCGTTGATTTATTGGCGCGCTTTTGCCGGTACAGCAGTTCCAGAATCACGCATTTGTTATGGTGGCGAATCTGTTGATTGTTAATGCAGGCTCTCATCTTCACTAAACCCTGTTTAGTTAATTGCGTGATTATTCCGCGAAAACAGTGCCAGATTGTTCAATACACTGCCACAAATCTTTTAATTCAGTATGTCTTGTTAATATTGAGGGCACCATGACTCCAGTAAAAGTGTGGCAAGAGCGCGTTGAGATCCCGACCTATGAAACCGGGCCGCAGGATATACATCCCATGTTCCTGGAAAATCGCGTTTATCAGGGATCGTCCGGCGCGGTTTATCCCTACGGCGTGACCGATACGCTGAGCGAGCAGAAAACCCTGAAATCCTGGCAGGCGGTGTGGCTGGAAAACGACTACATCAAAGTGATGATCCTGCCGGAACTGGGCGGTCGGGTGCATCGCGCGTGGGATAAAGTGAAACAGCGCGATTTTGTTTATCACAATGAAGTCATTAAACCGGCGCTGGTGGGACTGCTGGGGCCGTGGATCTCCGGCGGGATTGAGTTTAACTGGCCGCAACACCATCGCCCGACCACCTTTATGCCCGTTGATTTCACCCTCGACGCCCATGACGACGGCGCACAGACGGTGTGGGTCGGCGAAACGGAGCCGATGCACGGTTTACAGGTGATGACAGGTTTCACCCTGCGCCCTGACCGGGCGGCGCTGGAAATCGCCAGTCGCGTCTATAACGGCAACGCCACGCCGCGTCATTTCTTGTGGTGGGCCAACCCGGCAGTGAAAGGGGGTGAAGGGCATCAGAGCGTTTTCCCACCGGATGTGACTGCGGTGTTTGATCACGGCAAACGGGCCGTCTCCGCTTTCCCCATCGCCACCGGCACTTACTACAAAGTGGACTACTCCGCCGGAGTGGACATTTCTCGCTATAAAAATGTGCCCGTTCCAACCTCATATATGGCTGAAAAATCACAGTACGATTTTGTTGGCGCGTGGTGTCACGATGAAGATGGCGGTTTGCTGCACGTTGCCAACCACCATATTGCGCCAGGTAAAAAACAGTGGAGTTGGGGACACAGTGAATTTGGCCAGGCGTGGGATAAGAGCCTGACTGACAATAACGGCCCGTATATCGAACTGATGACCGGTATTTTTGCCGATAACCAGCCTGATTTTACCTGGCTTGATGCATACGAGGAGAAGCGTTTCGAGCAGTATTTCCTGCCTTATCATTCTCTGGGCATGGTGCAAAATGCCTCCCGCGATGCGGTGATAAAACTCCAGCGTAGTGAGCGGGGGATTGAGTGGGGGCTGTATGCCATCTCTCCGTTGAACGGATACCGCCTGGCGATCCGCGAAATCGGCAAATGCAACGCGTTGCTCGATGATGCCGTGGCCCTGACACCAGCGACCGCCATCCAGGGCGTGTTGCACGGTATCAATCCTGAAAGGCTGACCATTGAGCTCTCCGATGCCGACGGCAATATTGTACTGAGTTATGATGAACATCAGCCGCAAGCGTTGCCGTTGCCGGACGTTGCCAAAGCGCCACTGGCAGCACAAGACATTACCAGTACAGATGAAGCCTGGTTTATCGGTCAACATCTGGAGCAATATCATCACGCGAGCCGTTCACCGTTCGATTACTATCTGCGCGGCGTGGCGCTGGATCCGCTGGATTATCGCTGTAACCTGGCGCTGGCAATGCTGGAATATAACCGCGCCGATTTCCCGCAAGCGGTGGCGTATGCCACTCAGGCGCTGAAACGCGCACATGCGCTGAACAAAAATCCGCAGTGCGGACAGGCGAGTTTGATTCGCGCCAGTGCTTACGAACGTCAGGGGCAATATCAACAAGCCGAAGAGGATTTCTGGCGTGCGGTCTGGAGCGGCAACAGTAAAGCCGGTGGCTATTATGGTCTGGCACGACTGGCGGCGCGTAATGGTAACTTCGACACTGGTCTGGATTTTTGCCAACAAAGTCTTCGCGCCTGCCCAACCAATCAGGAAGTGCTTTGCCTGCATAACCTGCTACTGGTGTTAAGTGGTCGTCAGGACAACGCGCGTTTGCAGCGCGAGAAACTGCTGCGTGATTATCCGCTGAACGCCACTCTGTGGTGGCTGAACTGGTTCGATGGTCGTAGCGAATCAGCCCTCGCGCAGTGGCGAGGTCTTTGTCAGGGACGCGACGTTAACGCCCTGATGACCGCCGGGCAACTGATTAACTGGGGCATGCCCGCCCTGGCGGCAGAGATGCTGAACGCACTGGACTGTCAGCGCACGCTACCGCTTTACCTGCAAGCCAGTTTGCTACCAAAAGCTGAACGCGGAGAACTGGTCGCAAAAGCTATTGATGCCTTCCCGCAGTTTGTCCGTTTCCCGAATACGCTGGAAGAAGTGGCGGCGCTGGAGAGTATCGAAGAGTGCTGGTTTGCCCGGCATTTACTGGCCTGCTTCTACTACAACAAGCGTAGCTACGGCAAAGCCATTGCCTTATGGCAGCGTTGCGTAGAGATGTCGCCGGAGTTTGCCGACGGCTGGCGCGGGTTGGCGATCCATGCGTGGAATAAGCAGCACGATTATGAGCTGGCCGCGCGTTATCTTGATAATGCTTATCAGCTTGCGCTGCAGGATGCACGTCTGCTTTTCGAACGGGATTTGCTGGATAAGTTAAGCGGTGTCACACCGGAGAAACGACTGGCGCGTCTGGAAAATAATCTGGAAATTGCGCTGAAACGCGACGACATGACCGCAGAACTGCTCAATTTGTGGCATCTCACTGGTCAGGCAGACAAAGCGGCGGACATTCTCGCCACGCGCAAATTCCACCCGTGGGAAGGTGGGGAAGGGAAGGTCACCAGCCAGTTTATCCTCAACCAGTTATTACGCGCCTGGCAGCATCTTGATGCCAGACAGCCGCAGCAGGCCAGCGAACTGCTTCATGCCGCGCTGCATTATCCGGAGAATTTAAGCGAAGGCCGTTTACCGGGGCAAACTGACAACGACATCTGGTTCTGGCAGGCAGTATGCGCCAACGCGCAGGGCGATGAAACTGAAGCGACGCGTTGTTTACGTCTGGCGGCGACCGGCGATCGCACCATTAACATCCACAGTTATTACAACGATCAGCCGGTTGATTATCTCTTCTGGCAAGGAATGGCGCTGCGACTGCTGGGCGAACAACACACCGCACAGCAACTGTTTAGTGAAATGAAACAGTGGGCGAAAGAGATGGCGAAAACCAGTATCGAAGCGGATTTCTTTGCCGTCTCGCAGCCTGACTTGTTGTCGCTGTATAGCGATTTACAACAGCAGCATAAAGAAAAATGCCTGATGGTGGCGATGCTGGCGGCCGCGGGATTAGGGGAGGTTGCGCACTATGAATCTGCTCGCGCTGAATTGATGGCGATTAATCCAGCCTGGCCGAAAGCGGCATTATTCACCACCGTGATGCCTTTTATTTTTAGCTACGTTCACTAAACCCTATTAACTGTAATATTTGAGCGGCACGCGCTGCCGCTCACGCTCAAATAATTAAAATAAGCCGTTGTAAATAAAAACCCTACAGGAGGCACTATGCCTAAAAAAATGACAAGAACCCGTAATTTATTATTAATGGCTACGCTATTGGGTAGCGCACTATTTGCCAGGGCTTCTGATAAAGAAATGACTATTGGCGCAATATACCTTGATACCCAGGGATATTACGCCGGAGTGCGTCAGGGCGTTCAGGATGCGGCAAAAGATTCTTCAGTACAGGTACAATTAATTGAAACTAACGCTCAGGGCGATATTTCGAAAGAAAGTACCTTTGTTGATACCCTCGTGGCGCGTAATGTCGATGCCATTATTTTATCGGCAGTGTCTGAAAATGGCAGTAGCCGTACCGTTCGTCGCGCCAGTGAAGCGGGTATTCCGGTGATTTGCTACAACACCTGTATTAATCAAAAGGGTGTCGATAAATATGTCTCGGCATATCTGGTTGGTGACCCGCTGGAATTTGGTAAAAAACTGGGTAACGCAGCCGCCGATTATTTTATTGCCAACAAAATTGACCAGCCGAAAATTGCCGTCATCAATTGCGAAGCCTTTGAAGTTTGTGTGCAACGTCGTAAAGGGTTTGAAGAAGTATTAAAAACCCGCGTTCCCGGCGCGCAAATTGTCGCTAATCAGGAAGGGACTGTTTTAGATAAAGCGATTTCTGTCGGTGAAAAACTGATTATCTCCACGCCGGATCTCAACGCCATTATGGGGGAATCGGGCGGAGCGACACTCGGCGCGGTAAAAGCGGTACGTAATCAAAATCAGGCCGGAAAAATTGCTGTTTTCGGTTCTGATATGACCACTGAAATTGCTCAGGAGCTGGAAAACAACCAGGTGCTGAAAGCGGTGGTGGATATTTCCGGTAAGAAAATGGGCAATGCTGTTTTCGCGCAAACATTGAAGGTTATCAATAAACAAGCCGACGGTGAAAAAGTGATTCAGGTGCCAATCGATCTCTATACCAAAACGGAAGACGGTAAACAGTGGCTGGCAACGCACGTTGATGGTCTGCCCTAATCGCTGATTCGCAGAGGTCCCTATGTTCACGGCAACAGAGGCAGTCCCGGTAGCAAAAGTGGTGGCAGGAAATAAGCGTTACCCCGGCGTCGTTGCGCTGGATAACGTTAACTTCACGCTCAATAAAGGCGAAGTTCGCGCGCTGTTAGGCAAAAACGGTGCGGGAAAATCGACCCTCATTCGAATGCTGACCGGTAGCGAACGTCCGGATAGCGGTGATATCTGGATTGGCGAGACGCGACTGGAAGGTGACGAAGCTACGCTGACTCGCCGTGCCGCTGAACTGGGGGTTCGTGCGGTTTATCAGGAGTTAAGTCTGGTGGAAGGGCTGACAGTGGCGGAAAACCTCTGCCTCGGTCAGTGGCCCCGCCGCAACGGCATGATTGATTACCTGCAAATGGCGCAGGACGCCCAACGTTGCTTGCAGGCGTTGGGCGTTGACGTTAGTCCTGAACAACTTGTTTCAACACTAAGCCCGGCGCAAAAGCAACTGGTGGAAATTGCGCGGGTGATGAAGGGCGAGCCGCGCGTGGTCATTCTTGATGAACCCACCAGCTCGCTTGCCAGTGCGGAAGTTGAACTGGTGATCAGCGCGGTGAAAAAGATGTCGGCACTGGGCGTGGCGGTGATTTATGTCAGCCACCGGATGGAAGAAATTCGCCGCATTGCCTCCTGTGCCACCGTTATGCGCGATGGTCAGGTGGCGGGCGATGTGATGCTCGAAAACACCTCTACGCATCATATTGTGTCGCTAATGCTCGGGCGCGATCACGTTGATATTGCGCCGGTTGCCCCTCAGGAAATTATGGACCAAGCTGTGCTGGAAGTCCGTGCGTTACGCCATAAGCCCAAGCTGGAGGATATCAGTTTTACACTACGTCGTGGCGAAGTGCTCGGCATTGCTGGTCTGCTGGGGGCAGGGCGCAGTGAATTGCTGAAGGCGATTGTTGGGCTGGAGACGTATGAACAGGGCGAAATTGTTATCAACGGCGAGAAAATCACGCGCCCCGATTACGGCGACATGCTGAAACGCGGCATTGGCTATACGCCAGAAAACCGCAAAGAAGCGGGGATCATTCCCTGGTTGGGCGTTGACGAAAATACAGTGCTGACCAATCGGCAAAAAATCAGCGCCAACGGTGTGCTGCAATGGTCCACCATCCGCCGCCTGACCGAAGAGGTGATGCAGCGGATGACGGTCAAGGCCGCCAGTAGCGAAACGCCCATCGGCACGCTTTCTGGCGGCAATCAGCAAAAAGTGGTGATCGGTCGTTGGGTCTATGCCGCCAGCCAGATTTTGTTGCTCGACGAGCCAACGCGCGGCGTCGATATCGAAGCCAAACAGCAGATTTACCGTATTGTCCGCGAGCTGGCTGCCGAAGGAAAAAGCGTGGTGTTTATCTCCAGTGAAGTGGAGGAGTTACCGTTGGTGTGCGACCGCATTCTGTTGTTACAGCACGGTACGTTCTCGCAGGAGTTTCACTCTCCGGTCAATGTGGATGAGCTGATGTCCGCCATTCTGTCTGTGCACTGATGAATTTTACCGAGGAACCTGAAGATGTCTGCTTCGTCATTACCATTGCCGCAGGGCAAGAGCGTCTCGCTCAAACAATTTGTCAGTCGCCATATTAATGAGATCGGTTTGCTGGTGGTGATTGCCATTCTTTATCTGGTCTTCTCCCTGAATGCGCCTGGCTTTATCTCATTGAATAACCAGATGAACGTGCTGCGCGATGCCGCCACCATTGGGATCGCCGCCTGGGCGATGACGCTGATTATTATCTCCGGTGAAATTGATGTCAGCGTTGGGCCGATGGTGGCTTTTGTTTCAGTGTGCCTGGCGTTTTTGCTGCAATTTGACGTTCCGCTGGCGATTGCTTGTCTGCTGGTGTTGCTGTTAGGTGCGCTGATGGGAACGCTCGCCGGGGTGCTGCGCGGCGTGTTTAACGTGCCAAGTTTTGTTGCCACGCTGGGTTTATGGAGCGCCCTGCGCGGAATGGGGCTGTTTATGACGAACGCCTTGCCAGTGCCAATTAACGAAAACGAAGTGCTGGACTGGCTGGGCGGACAATTTCTCGGGGTGCCGGTATCCGCGCTGATCATGATGGTGTTATTTGCGCTGTTTGTGTTCATTAGCCGCAAAACCGCCTTCGGGCGCTCGGTTTTTGCTGTTGGCGGTAATGCCACTGCAGCGCAGTTGTGCGGTATTAACGTTCGTCGGGTACGCATTCTTATTTTTACCCTTTCGGGATTATTAGCGGCGGTGACCGGCATTTTGTTGGCGGCGCGCCTCGGTTCCGGTAACGCAGGTGCCGCAAACGGTCTGGAGTTTGACGTCATCGCCGCGGTCGTTGTCGGCGGTACGGCGCTTTCCGGCGGTCGCGGCTCGTTGTTCGGTACGCTGCTTGGCGTACTGGTGATTACGCTAATCGGTAACGGTCTGGTGCTGCTCGGGATTAACTCCTTTTTCCAGCAGGTGGTGCGCGGCGTCATCATCGTGGTGGCGGTGCTGGCGAATATCTTGCTGACCCAGCGTAGCAGTAAAGCGAAACGCTAAACCTTAACGCCCCTGGCGCGGGTGCGGCAGGGATGAAAATTAATCGTATTGTTAATGAGGGATTTATGAAAACGATGCTGGCAGCTTATTTACCAGGAAATTCGACCGTCGATCTGCGGGAAGTTGCGGTGCCGACGCCGGGGATTAACCAGGTACTGATCAAAATGAAATCCTCCGGGATTTGCGGAAGCGATGTCCACTATATCTACCACCAGCACCGTGCTACGGCGGCGGCACCCGATAAACCGTTATACCAGGGATTTATCAACGGTCATGAACCGTGCGGGCAGATTGTGGCGATGGGGCAAGGCTGCCGCCATTTTAAAGAGGGCGACCGTGTGCTGGTGTATCATATTTCTGGCTGTGGTTTTTGCCCGAACTGCCGTCGTGGTTTTCCTATCTCTTGTACTGGCGAAGGAAAAGCGGCTTACGGCTGGCAGCGTGACGGCGGCCATGCTGAATACCTGCTGGCGGAAGAAAAAGATCTGATCCTCCTGCCGGATGCACTGAGTTACGAAGATGGTGCGTTTATTAGTTGCGGCGTTGGTACAGCGTATGAAGGGATTTTGCGCGGCGAAGTTTCCGGCAGTGATAACGTACTGGTGGTCGGTCTGGGGCCGGTCGGCATGATGGCGATGATGCTGGCGAAAGGTCGTGGTGCAAAAAGGATCATCGGCGTTGATATGTTGCCGGAACGTCTGGCGATGGCGAAACAGCTAGGGGTGATGGATCACGGCTATTTAGCGACCACCGAAGGTCTGCCGCAGATCATCGCTGAACTCACTCATGGCGGTGCGGATGTTGCGCTTGATTGTTCCGGTAATGCTGCGGGGCGCTTGCTGGCATTGCAATCTACCGCCGACTGGGGGCGAGTGGTTTACATTGGCGAAACCGGAAAAGTCGAGTTCGAGGTTAGCGCTGACCTGATGCACCATCAACGGCGGATTATCGGCTCCTGGGTGACCAGTCTGTTCCATATGGAAAAATGCGCCCACGATTTAACGGACTGGAAACTGTGGCCGCGTAATGCCATTACCCACCGCTTCTCGCTGGAACAGGCGGGAGATGCTTATGCACTGATGGCAAGCGGCAAATGCGGGAAAGTTGTGATTAATTTCCCGGATTAAGGAGTCTGCGGATGACCATCTATACCTTATCTCACGGGCCGCTAAAGCTGGACGTTTCTGATCAGGGCGGCGTAATCGAAGGCTTCTGGCGCGATACGACGCCGCTGCTACGTCCTGGTAAAAAAAGCGGTGTGGCAACCGATGCCTCTTGTTTTCCGCTGGTACCATTTGCAAACCGGGTGAGCGGCAACCGTTTTGTCTGGCAGGGGCGTGAGTATCAACTGCAACCGAATGTTGAGTGGGATGCGCACTATCTACACGGCGATGGCTGGTTGGGCGAGTGGCAATGTGTCTCGCGCAGCGATGATAGCTTGTGTCTGGTGTATGAACATCTCAGCGGTGTTTATCACTATCGGGTAAGCCAGGCATTTCATTTAACGGCGGATACGCTGACGGTGACGCTCGCTGTCACCAATCAAGGGGCAGAGACGCTGCCATTTGGTACCGGCTGGCATCCTTATTTTCCGTTGTCGCCGCAAACGCGGATTCAGGCACAGGCGAGCGGTTACTGGCTGGAGCGGGAGCAGTGGCTGGCGGGTGAGTTTTGCGAGCAGCTACCGCAGGAGCTGGATTTTAACCAGCTCGCGCCGTTGCCGCGCCAGTGGGTAAACAATGGTTTTGCCGGATGGAATGGTAAGGCCCGCATCGAGCAGCCGCAGGAGGGTTATGCCATCATCATGGAAACGACGCCACCTGCACAGTGTTATTTCATCTTTGTTTCAGACCCTGCGTTTGATAAAGGATATGCGTTTGATTTCTTCTGTCTGGAACCGATGAGCCATGCGCCGGATGACCATCATCGTCCGGAAGGTGGTGACCTCATTGCGCTTGCACCAGGGGAATCAACAATTTCAGAGATGTCGTTGCGGGTTGCGTTGCTGTAATTTATAAAATGCCGGATGCACAGGCCTACGGGGTAATTTCGATTTTGTAGCACTCGGTGCACGATGCCTGATGCGACGCTTGCTGCGTCTTATCAGGCCTACAATCGGTGTTGGAGCGGTAGGCCGGATAAGGCGTTTACTGAACTGAACCCCAAAACCTGGACAGTTTCAGTTAACCGGCTTTTTGATACTC
>ERZ1027095.129-NODE-129-length-28516-cov-8.935877_pt1 | contig 28516 bp, 35 predicted proteins | sample MGYA00519409_ERZ1027095 | MGnify/ENA primary metagenome ERZ1027095 (study PRJEB26926, sample SAMN06164650) | human gut metagenome | biome: ENVO:00009003; feature: ENVO:2100002; material: ENVO:00002003 | host: Homo sapiens | place: USA | collected 2012 ... | reverse complement strand
AAAATAAAAATAACTTAATATAAAAATCCGTTTTTCTGGGTCCGAATAGTGACTTCTGGCAAATTTTAGCCACTAGACTCAAAGAACGCCTGCCAGTTAAATGCCTCTTTACGGTCCAAGCACTGCCGAATTCGTATGTCGACTGGCGAAGAACTGGTAAGAAAGTAGTAATACAGATCCGTATACGGGGTATTGACGCGGTCGATTCGTCCTTGGCTCTGCTCCATAATCTTATAGGAATGATGCAAAGAATAGAACAAAATCGCGTCTGTAGCTACGCAGTTCCATGCCTCTGCTCCGGACATATATTGAACAAAATAAAGCCAGCGATCTCCTTCTGGAACCGGTTCATGCTTATGACCGTTCCATTGCTTGTATGGATAATTTCGCTTCTGAGCATGGGTCTCCAGAATATCAAGCTCATAGTCAAAATTGTAAAATACGATCAAACGGGGATGCTCTTCAAGACAATTATCCAGCGCAAATAGTCGATCTTCCGAGCTGTTAACGCAGTGTCTGAGAGCCACACCAAGCGCTGTTAAATTCGTATACGGCTGTCCAGTTTCAGGATCACACCGATACTTTTGAATGCGTTTATACAGATCTCGATCATACCCGCAAGTCAAGTATTTGGGATGCCGCGTAGTTCGTCTCTCGACATCCATATGAACCAGGATTGAATTGCGCTCCTTGACTAGCTTTCCGGCATTGATATAATAGTCGACTTTCGGATACTTAGAGTATCTACTATAGACTACATGCTCTGTCTCAAATTGACGCTTGCTAGCATAAAATCCATTAGCAATAAACACCGGGACATAATCCATCCAGGTGTCTCCAGGCGTTGCTGATAGCAATATCCAGCGATTGCTTTTGGCGATTTTTCGGAACGCTTTAACCCAGGCGCCAGTGCCTACAACTCGTTGCTCATCAAAAATAAAAAAAGCGTTTGTAACGCCCACGTACTTCTGAATGTTGTTCCACGAGTCAACATGACACTCTGTATGATTATAACTCAGTTCTGGATCCGTATTAAGACAAACGCGTATAAGCTCGTCGTTCCACTCAAGAGAATCTCGTTTTCGGGCAGTAGTTATAATGTATAGAGGTACCGTCTTTACCGGAAAACGAAACTGCGGAATGCCATTGACTGGTATCTTTCCGCCGACGCATATCTTACCCAAATAAAATGCGAGGGCAGTAAGAGACTTTCCAGTCCCTACGCCCCCGCACAGGATGCATCCGGGCTTCATGCGCCGCACGGCGTCCGCTTGGTACGGATAAAGCCCATTCCACATAGCTTAAAACGGGAAGTCGTCATCGCCGATGTCGGCATACTTAGATTCGAACGCATCGACGACTTTGGTTGCATACATGGTCTTCAGGTATGCCGATATACCGGTCTTGCCATTGACATCGTACTGGTATGGCTCAATGATCAGGTCGATGTTTTCGAATTCCATATAGTCGAAAGCTTCGATCATGTCCTCATGAACCCGGGTTTTGCGGTCACCCGTGATGAGCCAGATGATAGGCGGCTTATTATTGAAGTTGACCTTCACCTGCAGGTAGGCAGTGCCAAGATCTTCGCCCTCGCGAGGTCTAAAGCGCTTGACGTTCCAGCCGTCGGCAATGAGGTTCTCCACCAGACCCTCGTCTTCCAGGATCAGGAGGAAGTTGCGCATCGGGTGCTGGTTATACTTCTCCGGCTTAGCAGAGAAGTTCGGAAAAGCGATACGAGCATTGGCAATGGAAATGTTACTAGGCTTAGACATAAATATACTCTCCTTTTTATTCTATGAATTTATTGAAATCACAATACTGGGAAATTGTTTCGATTGCTTCGTCGACTTTGTTCTCGAAGTACCGATAGTCGATAAAGTTCTGGAGCCCCAGTTGCTCGACCTTCTCAGATTCCATCCAAAGAAAGTCTTTGCACCCTGTAGCTGCACCTACCTTATCGCCTGAAACTCGCACGAGGTTTCCAGCTCCGCAGCCAGGAAGCATCGGACAGAACAGACCCGCTTTGCCCACGAACTGCATATCGCCGTCGCCATTATCCAGATAGAGTGCCGCTCCATCAGATACCGACCGTGCTTCACACAAATCGTAGAACTCTATCGGCTCGCCACTGAACAGTTTCTTGAATACATAGGGAACCTGGAACTGTGCACCAGTTGCGGTCCATTCGCCGGGATGTGGGTTTGTGTACTGGGCTATATACACAGCGTCATTGACAAGACACATACGTTTGTATGTAGCCTCGTGCTCGAACTCGTAGCCGTACTGACGCCCGTAGTCCATTACAAACTGAATGATTTCCGGAGTGGCATTCGGGATCTTGATCGAGTCTGTCTTGATATGAGCGACTGTGAATCCCTTAGCCTCGACCTCATACTTCAGGTTGATCATAAACAGTGCACCGCGTTTAGCCACGATGTTATCGATATTGCGAGGATCTCTGCACCGAGTATCGAAGCGTGCTGCTGTTAGACCATACACGCTGTTGATGATAATCTTTAGCGCATAGGCCAGTGCCTTAGCGCCCTCGTCCGTAATGTTTTCGAGGAACGGCGCCAGTGCGCCATCCAGCAGAGTTCTGGCAGTATCATAATCGTGGTGCTTGATGGCAATACGAGCTTTCTTGATGTCGCTGAAACGCTGAGTATATGGACCAAACAGATTGAGCTGCTCCAGAGACGTCGGGTGCATGGACGCAATATCCAGCAACGCCACATCCTCGTGCATTCCGGGAGTTGCAAAGACAAATCCGCCTTCACCTGCCTCAAAGCCTCGATACATGCTCTTACCATTCTCGAACGTATAGCCCGGAAACAGTGTAGACAGATCTGTATAAACGAATTTGTCTTGCGGATGCTTGTCATTGCCGAAGAGTATCTGCTCAATGTGCTTGCGGTTCGTGTCATTGACCGTCAGCCCCGACAACTTGGCCAGGAACTCTCGGGCCACGAAGTCCTCAGCGCGAGCATCGAATACTGCTTCGGTTGCCAGTACGTCATCGACGCAATAGTCTGCTACAGTATTCCAGAGTTCTTCCGGAACAGGCTGATCCCATGGAAGTCCAAGTTCGTGGTGGTGAATATGCAGATCGATCTCAAACTTTTTGAGGGACTGTTTCTTGGACGAGAAGTCATAGATATCGGTATACGATATACTGTACGCTTCGGGGAACATCCAGATCGGTCGGTCGTCATTGATGATTCCCTGCGAGCGTTTGAACAACTCTTCGCAACTTTCGCCAAGATGTCGAGCATACAGAATGTGATTGTCGTATCGACGATTGTTGAATCCGATCAACCGAGTATCGAATAGGAACTCGATATCTGCCGGCGTCGGATTAATCATCTTTACGACTTTGGCATTTGCTCCGCGATACTTCCAACAGACTACAAACAGATTGGGGAAGACTTCGACATCGTAGAAGACTATCGGCTTCTCACCAGAGATCTCAACTTCTGGCAGCTCCCGCTCAGACTTCCACTTCATTGCATTTACCTGTTTAAGGCAATATGTAGCGTTATGAGAGCTTTGAGCGGCGAACGAGGTAATCTGCCCACGCATATCGGAAACATCGTACGCGAGCTCGGGATTTGCATAAGCATCATCCAGGATGCGTTTAATAAAGTCTATGCTGGGTTTAGTTGCGGGGTGGATTTCTTTACGAAGATTTCGCTTTATCAATTCACGAAGCGACTTTTCTGTTTTGAGGGTATTTGGTTCTACCACGGGCTTGACCTCCTTTCGTGGCAAACCAGTGGATATATGCGCTATAGGAAGGTCGTTGCAATAGCTCAGACGTCTCCGAAGGGCTGACTTCCCCTTAAAGACTTTGATCTCAATGCCCGGAGCATAAACCGGAGCAAGCTCTGTTGGATCGCCATCCCAGATATAATGTAGATGGACCCCCGCTCCGCCCTTACTGAATTCCGCGTATGTTGGCGGAAACTTGGATGCAGCTTCAAGATTGAGCTCCTGGTTTTTATTTCCGTCGGCATCTCGCAGGTCAAAATCGATTACTATGTGCGCCAATGGCGTTCTGACATAGTGAAGCTTTGTAGTCTCCAGGTCTCCGAGATGTGTAATTACCTTGTCCCAGGCACGCTCTGGAAGCTCGTCAGGGCCTCCATACTGCGCTGGGCAATCGGCCAATACAGAATCAAGGAGAGAGACTGTAGACGTCATCTGAAGCCATCTGGGGGGCTCTGAAGGCCCTTCTGGCGCATACACATCGAACTTCTCGGACTTAAAGCCCTTATAGACATTTGTCAGGCTCTGGCCATCCACAGTTGTCGAGGCAAACCAAGTCTCAAAATACCCACTCAGCTCTTCTTTAAACCGGTTCTTGGCATAACTCCAGGTCATTCCGGAATCAGAAATATAGACTTTGTACAGATCATATGCCTGCTTCAGAGTCGTATAATCCTGCTGCTTGAACAGATTGTAATTGCCGAGCATAAAGTCGTAGAAGTGGTCGGTTCGTTCCTGCTGTTTGACCGGGGTGTAACGACTATAATATTTTTTGCCCAGCTTATTGTAAACATCCAGGCAATGCGCTATTATGCCGCCACGCTCGAACTGGATCTGGTCCATGAGCTGGAAGTATCGGTCCTCTGGAAGTTTCTCGCCGGTGGGTTCAACATCGATCAACCGTCGTATGAGACCCGACTTGACGTCCGTGATCTCAATTGGGCTATTCGTGGCTATGAACAAGAATGCAGGCACCATTATCATATAATGTGCTTTGTGCTTCTCGTTCATATCCATTGGTTCGTGCGAAATGATCGAATTGAGCTTGGAGTTATCCGTGATTTTGCGAAGGTCGGAGTCGTGTTCATAAGCGACCAATGGAGCATTCTTGAACGGTTCCATGCCGAATTGATTGCTTGCCGATGCCAGAGCTTTAGCATTAAACGGAGTCGCGTACTTTCCGAACAACGACGTTATTATATTGATGATTGTGGATTTGCCGGAGCCTGGATCGCCATACAGCGCAATAAACTTCTGAATCTTTTTGCTGTCTCCCTGAACAATCGCACCAATAGCCCACTCCAGCTTCTGGCGTTCAGACGGGGCATACAGCGTGTTCATTAGTTCATCGTACGCCGGAGTCTCTTTGACTTCAAACGGGTAATCCAGCTTAAAGGTCGCGTAGTCGGTACGCTTCGGCTCCTTGTCAGAAAAGATAACAGTCTGATTCAGATCACGGTAGTTATCCGGGGCGGTCTTAACATAGTTGATGAACTGCTTATAGATGCCGGTTGAATTTTCGCGAAGAGCTTTGACTATGATCACAGCATCCTCTGGGAACTGATTCTCTTGCCGGAATTTGAAGAGTGCATTATCCACGATTGCTACAACATCTGAGAGACTATTGCTCCAGAGGCCGGTTTCTTCATTGTATACAGCATAGAAGTCCCCGCCACGGCACATCAAATCGTCACATTTGTCGTTAATGAACTCCGGCAGTATGTGAAATACTCCTTTCTTGACCTGCTCATAACGAACCTTGAAGAACGATTTCAGAAGCAACCGCCTCCTTTCTAAATATTATAGTTTCTCAGAAGTACCAGTTTTCCATAAGATACGCCTGCATCTGAGACCAAAGCTCTTCTTTTCGCGCATCTATCGGCCGATTAAGGTATTTGACATCCCGAATCGGGAACAGACCACCGTGTCCAGAGGGCTCATATTCCCTGTCCACAAATCGCTGGATCTTGGCCTTGTACAGTTCAATATTATCTTTGTTCGTATCGACTGAGAGATCCAGATTATGAAACATCTCCCAGAACCAGCATCCGGTACGATTTATACCGTCGCCATTACATGTCAGGAAGTCCATACGTTCTCCCAGGGCGACCATGACTTCGAGACAGTTAGCCGGTCCCATATCGCGAATAATATCGATTTCCTGCGGAAGATTCTGAGATGATTTTACGAAGTCCTCTCGAAGCTGTTTAGCATCAGCTATACGGTTTTCATCATGCGGGACCAAATCGTAGAACTCAGTCTCGAACAGAATCCGTAAAGGAAAGAGCTCCTGTTTAGTCCACGAGCTCTCCGAGACCGATATAAGATAGTCAAAATAACGATCACGAACGTCCTTTATCATACAAGACTGGCCTCCTTTGTAGCAGCAAGAAATCTTTCGACGTGCTCCGAGTATAGACGCAGCCTCCGAATACAGTCGGTCATAACATCTGATTGACCGGTCGGATACACTGTGTCGTACATGTTAGGGACCAAGGTCCCGTCGTCTTCACTGTATATCATCTTTGCCTCCATATTAGTACCCTCACATTCTATAGCCGAAGTCTGGGTCATCAGTATCTCCGAAGTTACCAGGCTCATAATGGATCTCATAGTCCACTTTGTACTTTTCGTTTCGTACGAAATACAGTCCCTGGGCATTGAAGCACTTTGATGACACCGGTCCGACATATTCAGACCAGTTCTCCATCTGCTCGCGGTCCTCTACTACGACGTCGTCGGCCTCGTAATATGTCAGCTCGACCTGCTCCCACTCGTCGTTCATACGCATCATATCGAGGACCTGTTCTTCCGTGACCTCGTAGGGAGGATTATAGTCTTCATGCGGATGCGGTTCGGGATAATATCCAGCTTCCGGAACAGGTTCATCCGGCGGCTGATATTGCTGAGACATTTTGTAGTAAGCTTTTTTCTGCTCCTGCCAAGATTCGCGCTGCTGGCGCTCGGCTTCCTGCTGTACGCGACGAGGCTCTTCGACTTCGCGCTTATAGGCATTGCGGAAATGCGCAACGACGTCATTGACCTCTTCGTCTGTCTTCTTTCGGCAATATTCCTTGGTAAAATACCAAGTAATCAGACTTCCTGCTGCCGCCCCAGCAAGAAATATGAGAAGTTTTTTCATTCAGTGCTCTCCTTTCCGGAATCTATGGTGCTCTCATCTGCAATAGAAACATACGTGTGTTTTCCTGAGTCTTCAGACAGAATCTTGGTGATATCTCTTGCCGCCGAGACAAACGCGTTCATAAACCCATCGCGTTCCAGAATGTCCGTGCGCGCCACAAGCTGAAATAAGATTCGCATGCGAGACCAAACCTTATCATACAGATGCGCGCAGTCTACAAGCGAGCCCTTGAGACCCGAATCCCAGAGTTCAAATGTGTCCGTCATCATCTCAAGCAACAGCTGTTTCGGAGCCAGTTTGGCGTCCTCGGCATCAGCGTTGGCCGCAGCAAACAGAATACGAGTCCGCCAGGTTGCGAACTTTGCTTCTGCGATATTGAGCGCGGCGGTCATCTCATCTTTTTTCTTCCACTGTCGAAGATCATATTTAGTCATCGGTATCAGTCCTTTCTGTTGCCATGAATTCAAAAGTCAGCTTGTCGTCATCGATCTGAACCAGACCGTTCCAGATCAGGGGCCACGTACTAGTAACCGGGCCGGGCTGTTCGTTCGTGCAGATATAATGAATCTGCCGAAACGTAACGGTCTTCTCTTTGGCAAGGAGTTCAACGATTTCATAGAGCATATTTTTCTCTGCGCCATAAGTCGGGTAAGAAATCGCAATTGTTCCATCATCGAGGACCTTGCAATTACAGTCGCCACGAACTCTAAGTCCGAGGTCAGTTGTCAGGTAGCATTCGGACGCAACGCTAATCACTATTCCTGGGTGGCATGCATGTGCACAGTCGCCAGCGAACATGCACGGCCAGATTTCTTTGTTTTCCATAGCCGCACCTCACAGAGTCACCAGAACTTTGCCAAGGTAATGCATAAAGTTCATGTACTGCTCAGCCCCCGGATAGAACTTGCATCCCTGGCGAACCATGTCTTTACGAACCCAGCGCCAAACCTCTTCATAAGCGCAGAGGGTATCAGCTAATGAGTCTTCACGATCCTTGGCCCACCAGAAATTGAACGCTTCGCCAACAACGGCATTTACAATCTGGCATGCATATTCCGTCTGCATATCTTCCGGGCAAATCTGCAGCCCGTCAATATACACCTGCGCTTTCTTGACACACTTAATGCCTTCAGCATGTATCGTTTCCCTGTTCATTCAGAAATCCCCTTTCCCATATCGGAATGCAATTCTGTGACGGCATGATCCTGTTTTTCGATATTGTCGATAAGCCGGTCCAAATACCAGCGGGCCTTCTTAAGATCCTGCAGAGGATGTTCTTTAAGCGGCCAGCGCCAGAGGTATTTGAGGACCTGCCCAGACAGAAAATGCCAATAAAACTTAGTCGCAATCTTCGCCTGCTCATATCCAGCGAGCATGGCTTTCATGGCATCAATGCACTCTATACCGCCGGACGTGTAATGCGACGGGTGTTCAACTGCAGTGTTTTCGTTGAAGTCCTGTATAATCTGGTCATGATCAGCAGACAGAATTTGACGGTTTTTGAGAGCGGCGAGTTCGTGCTCTTTATCCATTTATCAGCCCTGCCTTTACTGCCGCCTTGCGTCCCTCGGAAGCCCGTATAACGAACTTCCGGTAGGCCAGGCGCGTCTTGTTCCCCTTCATCTGCTTGCGATGATTCTTGAGGTTCCAACCAAATGCTCTGTTAGCCATTTTTATCGTTCCTTTCAATAATATGTATAGAGTTGAGGATAGTCGAGTTCATCTTGATACCGACAACCGCACCCGACAGCATTGAGGCCGGCTCGACTTCAAATGAGATTATAGATTACACCGTCGCAATTGAAGTGCAGGATAACGGACTGTTCATAGCCGTTAATGAAATCTGCCTTTGGACGATAGCAGGAATCAAAGATGCCGAGGTCAACATAGTTATCGCCGTTGCCTTCGACCCAGCCACATACAGCGCCTTCGGGAGTTCTCGGGAAACTCATCATATCCAGAAGCTCGTTCAGAAACAGATGCCCCTGCATGTGCAAGCGGTCATTTGCCTGTTTCTGGATACCGATCAGGAAATTCTTATTGTAGCCGGGGCCACGCTTATAGTTCGGATTGCTTTCATCAAAGATCCGTGTATAGCAGTCCCATACGGGTTCCCCAGTCCGAACTTCGGCTTTCTCGACCTTGGTTTTTTCTTCGGTGCCGTCTTCCAGGGTCTCTACGGCAGTGATGGTTTTCTTCTTCAGGCCATACCGAATTTCCTTCTCTACCTCAGGGCCGACACGCTCTTCCACACGCTGCCGATACTCGTCGAACGCTTTCTGTGTGGCGTCTGCAATGGCCGTAATAGCCAGCATACGGGAATGTGCTATGTTGTGCGCACAAAGAATAGCCGCAATGCTGAGTGTACCGACAACCAGTGCCTTCCAGTATACTTTCAGCAGTTTGCAGGCAGCATCAATATGCCATCTGCGACGCTCTGCCGCGGCTTTCTCCGGAGTGTACTCGTACCGCTCACGCTTTTCTACAACGTCAGGCTCATCGCTGTTGAGCAGGACATCGACTGCTTCGAGTTTGGTCTTGGTTTCGTTCAGGATATCAAGGGCTGCCGGAGTTTCGTCGATGGCCAGTGCCACTGTGCCAACGAAACCTGCGATTCCGAGGCCTGTGAGAATTTCAGGGGCATGCTTAGAGAGCTGGAGGCCGATACGAGATGCGACCTTTGCTCCGCCCTTAATTATTGTCGTAAAGTTCATATGATTCTCCCTTCTTAAATGTCCAAGGATATTTTTGTTTTAATGTACGGATTAGCTGTGGTTTGCTTATATTTGCGAGTGTGCACCACATATCACAGTCCTCGCTCATGAAAAATGTATATATGCGGTGGCGATCAACCAGATCCCATACATCGGCCGAGATATCTTTTTTCTGGACACGTCGCCAATCTTTTATTGCCTGAAGTAAAACGCCGCAAGCAATCTGCCGAATATGCCAGGCGTGAAGTTTTCGGCAGCCGCGCGGTAGCATTATGTCGGCAGTCATTGAAGCACCTCTACTCTCGGGAGCTCCAATCTGAAACCGTCACGCCCTGCCGGAACTACACGAATTGGGCTGCAGTTTGTCCAGCCATAGGCCCTATCACTTTCGGAGATTTCGGACTCTAGGCCAACAAGGCTTTTGAGATCTGCCACAGTCGCTTCGCCGTAGAGCTCCGCGAGGTCAATGAGGATGTCTTTGACTTGCTCTGCTTCGCCTCTCGTATCCAGGAACAGATTGCTAAAATCAAAGCGACCTCTATTCCGAGTCTCGCTGCGATCTCTGCTATTTCGAGACCGGTTTTGAGAAGTCCCGCTACTGTAGTTATTGTACGCAACGTATGAACCGCCTTTCTTTGTTGAAACGACTTTTTCTCCGCCGAACAGTATGGTGTTAACCGACTGCTCTATGATATCTGCCATGATGTTCTTAAGGCCGGGAACAATAACATCGAACAACACGATGTCCTTGACTGAGCGCTCATCGCCATAGAAGAACGCTTCTTTGAGCTTCGCTCCAAATGATGTCGCCTGCGTGCGCGCTACGGTCTTTGTGACCTGTGCTGGCGGTTCACGTTTCGGAGCGTTGTCCTCTGTCACATGTAGTGACGCTCTCGGTGCGATATCTTCCGGAACAAGTTCTATGAGATCTTTTTGAGCCATTGCTTACTTCCTTTCTCCGAGAAATTCGTCGAATGCGTCGTCTATACCATCCATAACCCATTCGAGAGCTTCGTCACCAAATAGTTTCTTGGCTAGTCCGTTAAGATGCTCTGTAGCAAATTCATGCGGATACCGTTCAATGCAGGCGTCATACACGGGGTCTGTGCTTCCGGTTAGTGCTCGTGCAAACCGTATAGCCTGTTTACTGAGTGTTATATCCGGGTTAGAATATAAGACGCTGTTTGTCTGCTCATAGCCATAGTCGTACGCCTGGCGCTTGACAGACGCCTCAAACATCCAGAAAGCAGCCATGAGAATAGCTGCAATGACAATCACAGCTATAAGTATTTTGGTCTTGCCAGTAAACACCGGATGAGTTTCGATGTAGCTTGTATCGTAGAACATATTAATACTCCTTTTCAGTTTTTAAAAACTAAGATCACATGTAGTGATCTTAGCGGACGTTTTACGCCTCTTTCTTCTGAGCTCTTATCTTACGAAAAATCGCGAGATCATCAGCAAAGATGTCGACGATAGCTTCGTTCTTCGCATGGATTTTGTCGTATATAGCTTCATATCCGATCGCTGCAAGCTTGCTGCCGAACACTGCAAATGCCAGGGTCACCGCCACGTTTATAACGCGCTTAGTGCTCCTAGGCATAAAGCATAGCACAACTTTTCCAAGCAGAGATCCGAACATTGCACCATCAACTGCGTCCAGTACGCCAACGATTACGTCAGTCTTAGTGATTTCAGTGTTTTCCATAGTATAAAATCTCCTTTATAAAATTAGTGTAGGAAGTCCATCTCCCTCATTATATGGCGTGTAATTTTTGTCAGAAGCGATTGCTGTACATCGGCTTAAGACGATAATCCAGAAGAAAACACGGAGTATTCTTCCAGCTAGTGCATGGAGTAACCTGAAATTCCAACGGTCCGTTGGCAATATCGAAGCCTAGCATGTCACTAACGGTCGTTGGGGGTAACTCCAAGCAATCATAGATTTCACTTTGCGATATCCAGGTGTCATTCGACAGAATACGGTTTGCCATCGTCTCCGCGTGGATCACGGCGTCATACGATGTATAAAAGTATCTGCCGGAAGGTCCATCCTTAAAGAGATCCTGCCCACCACCGGTCTGAATAATCTGAGATTCATCAGGAGCATCTCGGCTGATATTTGTCTGGGCGGCCTGGGCTTCACAGGTTTTAAGGTCGTTCGGCTTGAGCTTTTCTGCAACTGCGGCCTTAAAGTCCTTCAGCTGCTGTTCAGAAAGCGCATAGGAAGTCAAGAGCGCACTTATACGCTTCTGGTTGGATGTTTGCGCCAAGATCAGTAGTATGACGCCGCAGGCGGCTGTAAGTGCCATAAGCCAGTACGCCCGGACAATACATGCGATAGTGGTCTTGATGTCATGTTTTGCGTCGTCGAAGGACTCAATTCCCTCATAATGCAGAATATCCAGCGCGCTCGGAGTTTCGCTTATACCCAGGCCAATTGCGGTGAGCATAAGACCGATGCCGCTGGCGGTGCATATAGCAGGTCCGTACTTATTTAGCGTAGCAAAGCGCTTTATAAGTGCAGTGGGCACACGTGCTATTATCATAGTTCTTACTCCCTTCTTCAATAAACTGAATTTCATCTATTGCATAGACCATATAGTAGTCGACCATCTCGCCTGGAATCGCTCGATAGCGAATCTGGTAACACTCGGTACAGCCGTCATCGAACGCGACCATAACGTGATGCATATAGATTGCTATGATCTCACCAGGCATCCACTGAACCATGGTACGAGAGAAGCCAGAAAAAGTATATGCACCAGTTCTGGCTGCACGAACTCGGTCTCCGACTTTGAACTGGCGGTCATTGATAGTAGACATCTGTGCATTTGTGGACTGGAAACCTGGACCACCGGGGCAAACTCTTTTAACACGTTTGTTCATAATTATTATATGCTCTCCTTTCATATTTGCAAAAACTTAGACCACATGTAGTAGTCTAAGTCTTCGGACTTACTCTTCTTCTGTCTCAGCTTTCTGCTGGGCTATTATCTGTTTGAGTGCCTCCTTACGCTGTTTCCTCGTGAGAGCCTTCGCAGCCTTCTTTTCCTCAGCTGCAGCCTGGCGTTCCTCGAACGAGGCTTTCCCTTCTTCGATCTTACGCTTGACGAACTTGACAGCCTGCTTTCCTGCATGGTACGTGCCATAACCGGCAAGTGCCACCAGAGCAACAGCGCTGACAATTACGCCAGTCGTAACATCGACTTCGGTAGTCTCGTTTTCAGTCTCTTCCAGAACTTCAGGTTCGGTATTGACTTCTTCGGTCTCTTCGATTTCCTCAACGTTAGTGATGTTGGTGTTCTCTTCCATTATAATATTCTCCTTTAAAAAGTTTTAGACAGGACTCTAGTCCTCTCATAATAGGGTGTGTTATTTTCGGTGAAAAAAAAGAACCCTGGTTGTAGGGTTCTTAGGGTTACCTTGCAACGCGAACGCAGATCAGGCGGTGTCCTACTGTGTCCAGGTGAATGTTTCGGCAATTGCGCATAGCAATTTCGTCACAGTCACTCAGACCAGCATAAACCTCCATGAAATAGCGTCCTTCGCCGTCCAGGTCCTCCAGAACAACAATCAGGTTCTCTTTTACTTCATAAGACATAATAGTATCTCCTTTCAATTTACGGAGAGCATTCTAGCCCTCTCATAATATAGTGTGTTATTTTTAGAGGACCCAGAAAAGCGGACTTTTAATTCTATTTATTTTTAAAATATATAAAAAATTAATATAAAATAAAAATAACTTAATATAAAAATCCGTTTTTCTGGGTCGAAGACACCATTTTGGCAAAAAAAGAGACCTTATGCAGGTCTCAAAGATATTTCTTGACGCATATTATTCCGCCGACGATTAGTCCAAGTGGTCCAAATACCACATAGGCGAGTGCCGTCCAGAGCAATATGAGCAAGATATTCCTGAGCATACGCTGGTCTCTTTTTTCTTTGCGTTTCTGAGTTTCCTTATATACGGTGTCGTCAACTTCTATCCACATAGTAGTAGCTCCTTTCTAGTATCAAGTTCTCTCATAATAGACTGTGTTATTTTTGCGTAAAAAAGAGCTCAATTGAGCTCTTCGTACTTAGCGATTTTGTAATTAGTTTTGTGGCTCCGCATTCTGCTGAGGGCATAGTCAACCAGAAAGTCAACGGGAATCAACTCGTACTTAATCATATCTTCGCACATCCGTAGTTGCTCAGCGGCGCCTGTAACGGCCCATACGAGCATGTTGAAGACTGTGCAGATCACAATCCAGATAAAGTAGATCCCTGCCAAGATCAATCCGGCTATAATGCCACAGATCAGAAGCAGATAATTCACAATTTTGTTCATAACAAAACCTCCTTTTCTTCATTATATGGCGTGTAATTTTCGCAAAAAATAAGAGACTCTGTAGTTTTAGAGTCTCTTATTGATTCCGTCACAGACGGGGTTTGATTACGAACTGCAACGCCTTGCTGGCGATCACATGAAGATGCTCGTAGGACAGTATTGCTCCGATCCCTAGCAGGTTACATCCCGCGGTTATAAGCGTATTCGGATCGACTTTCGGCCTACTCGTAACAGAGTAGAGCTTTCCAAGCTTTTCCAGATTCGCTACAGCCTTGGCATATTCCTCGCTATAGGGATTCAGACCATACAGTTCCTCCAGAGCCTCGTCAATAGATTTCTCCAGCGGAGTGCGTTTGTCACGTTTCATAGTGATGCCCCTTTCTTATTTTGGTCTCATAATAGGGGCTGTTATTTTCTCGTCAGATCGTCCGCCAGTTTGTTATTTACTTTGATCTTCAGAGTGCGCCCAGTCTGCAACTTGCCGGGATCAATATTATTAAACGCAAACTGGTAGGCAGTAGAATCGGTATTGTCACTAATAATAACTTCGCCATCTGTGGTGCTCTCAGGAGTACCGGCAACGATCGACTTCAGGATCGATACCAGCGCGGCTACACCGGATACAGACGCTATCTGCACCCAGTTGACTTCTGAGAACATGGAGCCGACAGTAATCATTGCGATCGCTGTCTGGGCGAACGTGTGAAGAGCGCGCATCAGGGCCGCTTCAACCCACGCCATTGAGAAGATGTTTTTCATGTAAGTACCTCCATATAATTACGTTATCGTATTCGACTCTATGGTAATAACACCGGTGTCCAGTGCTATTGTCAGTTTCTTATCGGCAACAAGCGCCGTGATATCTATCGTGATAGTCTTGGCGGTCTTATTGACCGTGTACACAGGCAGCGAAAGCACCTTATAGCTCTGGCCCTCCGCGGCTGTAATGCAAAACCTTACTCCGAGCGGTACCGTATCCTCGAGCATTGCATCGAGGCGAATAGCAGCTACTTCAGGATCAAGGGGCGAGCCACGCCACTGCCAAGTAGCGCCAGTGCTTTCAACTAAAATGTTGAAGCCGTCAACGGGATCGAGAGCATCAAGCAAGACACGGCCCTTTACTTTGCGATCGTCAATTCTCATATGATTACCTCCATATGTTTTTTATCACCGCACAGATCAATGCGGTTGATAACACGTCCAGTGGGTGGGAGCATCGCCGCGGTCGGATACCCAGAGTACCGCAGCCAGGAGCTTGCCACCGCAATTTTTACAGTGCGTTCCTGCACTCGGTTGTGTGCATGGTCTATGCGCAGTTTCGACATGGCATATGTCATGGGTTTATGGGAGTGCCCCGTACAGAGGCAGTCAAGTCCTTCAAATGCATCAGCGAATCGCTGGTTGCGATTAATGACTCCTCCCGGGAGTGCTCCGCCGCCAGCACCGTGCGTACAGGCAAACATGTACTGTGGATTTGTTTCTCGCGAGGAACGCGGATTGCCAAACTGCAGCTTCAGAAACGCTATATTTCGCCTGCAGCGCTCCTCTATGCCCAGCTGAGACATGATATCGTATGTAATATCCATGTCATCTTCGCGAAGCGTACGGCGCTCGTGATTGCCTGTAACTGCGCACAGAATCTTATCGCTGACCGGTTCCAGGTACTCTATCATCTGTCGCTTGGCATTGCCTGGCATGAGCACCTCGTCATAGACATTTGTGACAGAGGACTTGACCCCGTTATTCAGAAGATCTCCGAGCAGAATCAAATATCCAGCGTAATCGTCTTTGACCAGCTGCAAAAACTTAGCGAATTCGGTCTCGAGACACTCCTTAGCGCCAAGATGGACATCGCCAAGCAGATAGATATGCCGATCTTCTCGGTCATTAAATTTGTGAACTATAAGTTCAAAATCATCTATCATTCAGCAGTGCCCCCTATCGCGAGAGACTATGTAATATGAGCCATCCGGCTCGGGTTCATTTACAATACGCAATTTTTTGTCAATGTCGGCGATTACCTTGTTCATACCGTGGTTTCCATGTGCTTTAGCATACGGCGTGTACATGTATTTAACCAGATTATCGTATTCAACGCGTGTTATCCAGTTTCCGCGACTGAGATACTTTGTTGCCCGGTCCATCATCATGTTGCGAGCCATACCCATGAGAAGGTCATGTTCTGCCCGTTTAGTTCCATGACATTTTTCAAGAAATGCCCAGAAACCTCCAGAGGCGATTACTGCGAGGATTACCGGCAGCAGAATATCTTTCAGAATATCCATAGAACCTCCTTACAGTACAACAAGGAACTTTACGGTTTTCGACGGAGCCGTATCTGCAGCCAGAACAACCTTGTGATAATCCGTTGAAATCGCCCGAATACCGCATCCAGCCCAGTCTGCATAGGAGTCGGGGTCGAACGTAATTATCGGATCTGCATTTGCGCCAAGCTTGTCTACGGTTACCGTTGCCTGGTTATTGGACCAGTCTGCTGCCGCGACTACCGCATTGAGGATTATGCGTTTTGTTGACGCCATTTCGATCTGGCGAACCAGCGTATGCGATGCACCACACTGAACAACCGCCATTTCGGCCTCGTATGTAACACCAGCGCCAGTTATGTCTTCCTGTACCAGCGCTGCGAAGCCGGTTGCAGAAGTGGCCGTATCGACCTCGAAGGTGACCTGCTGAAAGCTGGCTTCGGTTGATGTTGCTGCCAGGTTAATCTTGCATTTTATGCGGGCGTAGCCGCTCGTTGCAGCCACATTGATAACCTGGGCTGATGTTAGTTCGATGACTCGTCCACCGATACAGTAAAGACCTTTGGGCAGAGTCACGTTTTTACCGGATACAGTAACCGCAGCGCGGGCCGTAAGCTGTCCGTCCGTTATTGACGCCGCGAACGCTCCGCCGTGGTCCTGCGCTGTGAATTCCTGGTTAACAAATGTGGAGCCACGAATGGCCATATTATCAACCTCCTTATATTTTGCTGCACCAGCCAAGGGATATCCAGCCGGCACCGCTCTTAAGTTTGCCCCAGGTACCGTGCGTCTGTACGATAGTATAGACACCTCGATCGCGTATAACTCCCGCAATCTGGTAGTTAGTGCCCGGACCTTTGCGTATATTCAGCGCGTCTGTAAGCACTTTTACGCGATATCCAATTGGCTCAGAGGGCGTACTTGGTGTCGACGGAGTAGTAACACCAACAACCGTAACGTCTTTCCGATTAATCGGGGACATGATCTTATACTTGCCGTCTTCCGAGTTGTTAAGAACGATACGGTCTTTACCTTCGGGTGCGGAGTATACGTACCAGTTGCGTTTAGCAACCCAGGCAGGAATTGCTGTACCGCTGTAGTATGTTGCGCCCGGATTGATGCTGACGAGAGACCCGACTTTGACGGGACCATCGACAGGAGTCGGCGTGGGCTTGGGCTCCGGTTCAGGAATATCCGGTTTGTCGACTATGACTTTGCCCACTTTCCGGGCCACAGCATCGCGGAAGTCGTCCATTGTGATGCTAAAGACGTTGAACCAGTCATACACATCAGAGTGGTTAGCGCCGAAACCAAGACGATAAGAATCCTGGTGGCAGCAGATCACGGGAACCTGATGGCCTTTGTAGGTCACGGTACCATGCGGATCAAGGCCGAACATCTCGCACCAATATGCACAGAGATCGACTGCCTCGAAGTAGGCTTTTTCGAAATAGGGATAATCCCTACGAGAATCTTCGCAGATCTCGAACTGCAGCCAGAACATGGCATTCGGATCGTTCTTATCGCCGTTAAGAGAACCATATCTGCCGCTTCCGACACCCCACGGACGATAATTCCACGGGCCAGCCTGAACTGTGGCGACCGAACCGTCGGCCAATGTGCCGATCCAGGCGTTTACGCCAGCAGCCCGTTTGGCGTGGTTCCAGTCATTATAGTTTTTGTTCCATCCGATAAGATCGATCAGCTGCTGCCAATTTGGATCATTGTCATTCGGCTGAACATACCGCTTAAGGGTTTTGTTATTACAGCCCGTGTCATGAAGGCAGATACCAACAGGAACGCCGGTGGTAGTGCCCGTATACCACGTTGACTGCTTTTGATAAAGTTTGATTAGGTTCATATTGCTCACCTCGCATTCCGTATCACTATGACGCCAGAAGCGCCTTTTCCACCGGTTTTATTAGGCCCAGCACCACCTCCGCCAGAAGCCGTGTTCGGCGTAGCATCCTGAGCATCGGCATTAGCACTTCCGCCCTTACCGCCTCCACCGGCGCCGCCATCATATCCCGCGCCATTGCCGAGCATTCCGCCTCCACCGCCAGCACCAAATTCATACCAGGGGTAAACAGAATCCTCGCCAAACGCCTGTGGACCCGTCTTTCCGGCTGTGCCAGAGACACCGATCGTGCTGGAACTAACCGTGTTACCAGCATTGATGATACCATTTTGAAGGACTGTAGATCCAACCTTGGTATAAAAGAATAGCTGGTTAGCTCCGCCATAGGCGCCTTTTTCGAACCGAGTCGTGAATGTAGCCGTGTCCGCTGAAACACTGATCGGAACTTTTGTACCGGTCCCTTCCCAGACTGTAGAGTAAGCCTTACCATAAACTGTTGTGCCGATAATACCCTCGATGCTTACACTCTGAGTATTATTAATGTAAATGTAACCGAAGCTGTTTACCGGATATGTACCGGTGCGATTGGTCATCCTGAGTTCGACCTTAGAGACCCAAGCATACCAAGTGGAACCTTCGCGTCCGATAGTGCACGTTATACGAACGGTGTATTGCAGGCGGGCCATCTCGTACGATACATCGACGCCGCCTTCACGTTCACCAGATCCACCGCCGTATTCGCCGGGAACCAGTCCTTGCGCGCCAGTTCCTCCTTGTGCAGTTAGCGTCGTGGTATCGAGTCGGAATATAGTATTTCCACCGTTTGTCTGGGCAGCACCGCCGGCGCCCATTGTAAGGGCGATTTCCTGACCCGCTAGGACGGACATATTTTTCTGTATAGTGGTTTTACCACCTCCGCCGCCCGATCCACTGGCATTGGCTACGCCATTTCCACCACCACCGCCGCCGCCATACAGGCAGACATCAATCGCTGAATCAAGTCGATTGAATATCAGTTTGCCGGTGCTCTTAAGAATAAGGGTCCAGAGCGTTTTTCCCGCCGCATCAACCCCTTCATTATACAGATCATAGAGCCCGTTGTAGGAAAACGCGGGTAATCCGGGACGGGAACCAGCAGCAAATAAATTAATAGGTACTCCCATTTTGAATTCTCCTTATGCTGTGCGTTTGAACATATAGACAGAGAGATAAGGCGGCATGTTGTTATGAGCTTCATCTCCGCCGACAAGTTGCGTACGACACATTTCTGCGCCCCAAGACTTGGTAACCGGAGACCCGCCAGCCTCCATAACTGCCGGAAAACCGATTGCCGCTGTGAAATATGGCCCCGAGTTATTACCGTAGTATATAATGTGCTCGTGTTTCGGTAGCTCGGCTGTAGTCAATGTATGTTTCTCTTCACCGCCCGTAGAACCGACTGGATGACTGGCATCTGCAGCGAGCAGGAATCGACCAGTGATCTGTTCCCATGTTCCGTAACCGAGTACGTCTGCCGGATTGGTGGCATCTACAGATATCCAGACATAACCCAACGGAAACTGGAAAGCATTCCCGGTTTTTCCGCCCGAGCCAGTGACCGTCGTGGCACTACCCTTATTTACCTTTTCCGTGAGAGTAGTTGCAAGCGCTCCGCAACGATACAGAAAACGGTTGTCGTTGTGCTTCTGAGTTATTGCAACTATATGGCTGTCAAAAACGGTATTTGCCAGTCTGAGTTTAACGGCATCCCACAAATGATATTGACGATCGGAGTAAAACTCGATTTTGTGCGAGTCCACATTATCGGCAATGATCGATTCAGCAACAGAGAGCGGTTCTTCATCTGCTTCGGCAGTAGCATAAACCCATTTGCCTTTGGCACGGTTTGCCGGTACAGTATTCGAAAGATTTCCGTCAGTCGATAAATACCACGTTGTCTCGGTATATTCCTGAGGATCCGTGTCCTTGACTTTCTGCAGGACTGTTACCTTGGCAGTTATGTCATTGGAATACGTTTCGGTGCTAAGTTCGGTTTGATCTTCATTGAAGAAGACTTTATGTGTAACCTCCTCTCTCGTAGAGATTGTCATGAGGAGGCGTTTATTTGCAATGGTATATTCAATTTTTACCCCTCGCTCCTGGGCATCAGCTATGATATCAGATAGCACATAAAGCTTCGTATCGTCGAGCTCAGGAGCGGTGAACGGGGTGTGATCGGAATTAACAATATCCAGATAGCTAATAGCGTAATCTGAATCAGAGCAGTTAATGTACTGAGAGGTTACCTGGGCAGCGATAAAATCGCCGTAGGTCAGGACCGCATCATCCGGCCACGAAAGCGATCTATCGAAAATTGTCGACGGATCGCTTAGCGTGAGCTGATTGACGCCCCGGGATGGAGCCTCCTCAGAAATTACGTATATATGCTTTGCTATATACGCGAAGTTGTTGACGAATTTCTCGTCGGTTTCCATTATAGTCGCAGAACCCGTGTCATCAAGGGCCGACGAAATCGGGATGGACCATGCAGACGGGGTGTCCCAATGGACCGTGTCGAATGTTGATCGGTCCTTAATGTAAAGATTCATTACACACTCCTATAATAGTCGTACAAATATCCAGATATGTCGATGCTTTCTCCGCCCGTTACTATAACGTAACAATCCTCGTCCATTGGAACGTGGATAAAAACATCGGTGTTTTCGTCGACACTATCTATGAGATCGGTGGATCCGTCCTCCTCAGGCAGCATGCGAATATAACTATCCTGATACTTTGTGCAGAGGACGAACCCTTCATTTGCAGAGAATGTTTTGTTTATGAGGCATGTTCCGCGCTCTTTGCCTGTTGAGATGCCAATGAGCTTTACTTCTGGGTTTACCATGGCACCTTTGGCAATGATCTTAAGCGCGGCTTCTATGTGCCCACGAGTCTGCACTTTAACGATGCCCTGGCCATGCGAACCGTATCGGGCATCCTGATCGTAGCGGTCTGGATAACGTGAGACAATATTGCCGACGCCGAAGTTGAGTGTTACGTCGTCCAGCGTATACCACATTGTGTGCGGAATAAAACTGACCGTACACTGCAGACTTGCTTCCTGGGTTGTCAGTTGTGTCTTTTCTATCTTGCCCATGGTCACCTGACAGTAATATTCAGTTGACTGCGGGGCATAGACAAAGAACAGCATTTCAGCACGCTCGACAAAGTTGACGAACTGCTGGTATTTGAGATAGGCGGGATCCAGGAAGATCAGAGTCCCGCCTATAGCAGTTTGTTTCTGGCTTCGATATGACGCTTTATAGAATCCGCGCTTTACGGTCTGAAAAGTATCATTGTACTCGAAGCCAAGGCCCGTAGGAGAGGCCAGGAACATGCCAGATGTTTCGTAGTTTCCAGTCAAATCAAGGCGTTCGCCAAGTTCATTCTGGAGCCAGAATCTACGCATTATACAAGACCTCCCAAACGAGCATTTACAGAACCAGCGACAACATCGCCGTCCAAATAGACATCTCCGCCCTGACGGACGATTTCAATGAGCTCTGCGTTGAGCGCCACAAGCTCGGTGATCTGTGCCCGCATCGAATTCAGATCTGTCGTCATTTTTGCCGCCTGCCTATCTTCAGCAAGCTGCGAAGCAACGGCCAGCTGAGCATTGCCAACGAGCTGCTGTACATTTGCCGGGGACAGATTTGTCATGTCTACTACCGGAGTAAATGTCATAGCAGCTTCGCCAGAAGCCATGACATCGGTCGCATTTTGATTGAAACCTTCGACTGCGGCCATAGACATCTGAGATGCGGCAGATCTAATCGCCACAAGACGATTGAGCATACCGACAACAACGCCTTCAGCAGTCATTTCACCAGACCACATCATGACCTTAGACGGGGAGGCGATTTCAACGCGGCTGTTGTATGTATTTTTCACCGTATCGCCAAGGACCGCGGCTGCCGCTCGAATCTGCGGTATACCGAGGTGTAGACCCTTGGCTATGCCTTCAGCAGCATAACGCCCAGAAGACTCATAGTCAGTGGATTCCATTCCCTTGAGAATCTCAGCGCCGCCGCTTGCGCCGGCATTAGTGAGCGCGCTTATCTTCTCCTCGAAACCACTAACTAATCCGGATGTCATCTCGGATATGGACTCTTTAATAGCTTCCGGATTATTAATAATTTCGCCGAGTTTTCCGCCAAAGAGATCCTGGAGTCCGCTGATATCAATGTTTCCGAATGCTTCTCCAAGAAAATCCCCCAGGAAGGTTCGGAGACCTTCTCCGCCTTTGGAAATCATGTCTCGGATGCCGTCCATGAATCCGGCGCTATCGACGTCAGCATTGGCCATGGTCTCCGTCATATTCTCTACAGAGTTTGTGAAATTATCGGTAGAGGCCGTTGCTTCTTCGATCGTTTCATTATATGCTTCATAGCGCGCCTTGTGCTCTGCAGTAGCTGCGGAAGTATCCGCTAGAGCACCGTCACCACCACTAGTAGCCTCCTGAGCTCTGCGTTCAAGTCCTTCGACTTGGGCAGTCATCGCTTCGATACGATCAGAAGCCGCTTGGATTTCATCCAGTTTGCCATCGATGGCCCCGTTGGATTTTCCAAGGGCTTTCATAACCCAGTCAACGGCCGCCGCGAACAAATACAGTGTATCGATCGCGAAGCGAACAGCGCCACTAAGAACCGCAATGCCTCCGGCAAGAGCTAAAGCGCCTACGGCACCAAGCACGCCGCCGACTAAGAGGGCGACACCAGCAATACCGACTAATGCCAGAACGCCTGCTAGTTTAAGACCGGGGCCGACTATCGAGTTAATCTTCTCGGAAAGCCCTTCCCAGGGAACCTCTGCGAGTTTCCGAATGGCAACGGCCATAACAACAGCTGCACTTGCTACGACAAGCAGGGCTGCACCGAGTGCTGCAAGAACAATGGCACCAAGCAGTGCAAACTCACTAACCGCAGGGATAGAGAACACAGCCATAACAACTGCCAGAACTCCAAAGATACTGCCAAGGAGCTTTATGGCACCCCATGCTCTCTGGAGGTCTCCGGATATATTTCCTATAGCCTTAGTGAATACCCACATAGCCCCCGAGATAAGTGCAATGCCGCCGGCAAATGCAAGCATTGTACCGATATTCAGGGTCGCGCCATACGAGCCGGCTAATGCAAGGGCCGCGCCGAGAGCAACTACGACAATGCCAAGAGCAATCGCGGAATCAAGGGCACTATCAAGTCCCATGTTCTTCATGACCACCAAGGCAGCAACTACACCAGCCAAGGGCACGAGCATTCCGGTCATATACAGAAGACCCTGCCAGCCACCTTTTTTCGCAATGACCGAGGATATAGCCATGACCAGCATAACTCCGGAAAGAATGGCGCCCACGATCTCGAGAGACGAAGATACTTGTGACAGTGCAGCGGGATCACAAAGATTTGAAAGGGCGATCAGTCCAACGACAATCGAGGCAATTACTCCGATTTCCACGACAAGATACGCCAATCCGAGACCTTTGCCCAGATGCGCACCGAGACCGGCAAGCGCGAGAAATGCGCCCATAGCTAGCATCAGAGAACCAAGAATTATGAAAGAGCCTTTCATTTCCTCGGCATCGATTGAATCCATAAGCGACGCCAAAGCCACGAGGCCGTATAGAGCCAGCACCATGGCAGCAAGAGCTACGGACAACCCAAGGAACGCGCCAACGCTTCCGCCCATTTTAGCTGCAGCTCCTGCGGCCATTGCCATAAGGCTGAGGCAAATAACCAGTGTGCTTAGCTGACGTATAGTATTCTTCGAAAGATCAAGGTTCTTAACCAGTTTTGCGACCTTCGTCAAAACATAGAGTGCCGAGACCATCGCGAGCATACCGACGCCAAGAGCAATCCAGCTAACTTTCTGTTTGGTAAATACCCCAATTTCACTGGAGACCAACTGCAGAATTTCCATAAGAATACCCAAAACCGCGAGCATTCCGACAAGTTTCCACATATTTAGCATAGCACTGTCGATCGTGGTTGCTTCTTTTGCTACCATTTTGAATATGCCGAGCAGCAAATAGAGCGAAGCAACAACAGCCATAAGACTGAAGCCACTTGCTTTGGGAACGATTGCAGCTATGCCAGCCAGGAGCACAAGAACCCCGATAAGCTCGAGCGTTGCTCCCGAAAGTTTAGTGTCGATCTTTCCGTACTGTATAATTTTGCCAAGGGCTGAGACAAGAAGCCAAATTGCCCCGGCGAACATTACAAGGCTGATAGCCCCACTAGACAGTTTTGGTGCGAATTTCGACAGAAGTATAGACGCTCCAGCTAAAGCGCCCATTATAGCAACTAGAGAGACGAGGGCCTTAGCTAGTTCTTTCCACGGCACATCTTTCGTCGCGCCAATGAGTGTCTTTGCCGCTCCAGCGAGCATCAACACGGCTGCACCGATAGCAACAATATTAACCGCTTTTACAAGGGACTTTCCGATTTCGTTAAGTGATTCAAGCGGTCTCATTGCGGCTCGAACGGTATTAGCTGTATCGGATCCGGCTTTGTTTTTTGCGATTTTGGCCGATATTGCATTAAATGCCAGAAGTATGGCAGACAGACCGGCTACGACACCGACAATTCCCAAGAGTTGATCTTCCGGAATAGTTGACAACAGTTTCATGGATGCCGCCAGAATGCCAATTGATACGGCGAATGCACGTACATTATTGGCAGCCGTGGAAGTAAGAGTTTTCCGCAAATCGGCAATGAAACCAGACCCTGCGGTACCTAGAGATGCGATTGCCCGAGCAGCCTGTTCAAGACCGTTCAAGAGTCCAACGAGCTGTGCAAGCACTACAATGCCGGTCAGGCCAAGACCGCCTTTGGCAATATCGGTGACAGTAAGTTGCGACAGACGAGTGCGAATGTCGCCGAAGATTTTCTTAACAGATTCCCACAGATCCCCAATGCGTTTTTTAGCATTGGACGCCCATGTCGAAATTGTTCCAGAATTCCAGGCGGCTACAGCTTTGTCGCGGATATTTGCCAGGCTGGTGGAAATATAGGCTAGCGGGTCTTCTGCACGAAGCAGGCCATCTACCCAGGATGTTACTCCGGGGATAAGTTGTGTTGTGAAATATCCATATATGGACGAGAAATACCCGCCAATTCTCTGTACAGACGGGCCTAGTGCGGTATTTATGGATGCACCGAGCTTTTTTATAAAGCCCCATGCCGCTCTAGCATTGTCCGCGACATTGTCGAGCCACCCAGGGGCATTTATCTTGACATAGTCCGTTACAATATCCAGCCAGCCTTTAACCGTCTGATAGGCTTTACCAAGATACGGGGAGACAAAGTTTGCGAAGGCCATGCCAAGCTGTTTAGCCCATTCGACACCGGCAATGATTTTGTCAACGAGCCAGCTAAGGCCGCTCGAAAAAGCATCGAAAACGCTTTCGTATCCACGGAAACCGGACATGCCTGTGAACAACTTGCCCAAATATCCAGCAAGGCTTATCGCCTGAGTGCCGAGATACGAGAACAGACGGATAAGCGGGGAGAATGACCCTATAAATCTTGCTCCTATACGTACGCCCATACCGAGAATATCCATAAGACCATGGAATGCGGTATTAAGGCTATTCAGGTCATTTCCGGACAGCTTAATATCCGCTAAGATTTCTCGAAGACCGACTCTAAACCGAGCAATTGACTGACTACTAGGCTTGAGAGTCTTCATGAAGTCACGGAATTTATATGTCAGGTAAACAAGGCGATCGGCGGTTGTTTCGGGAAAGAAGTCGCGCCAGAGGGTTTTGGTCGTGGTGACCAGCCGTTTAATATTATTATAGAAGCTTCCGATTCCCTCGAATAGCGCTTCTCGGCCAGTCTGGAGACCTTCGCGTATTGTGGTAGCAGTGCCTTGAGCCCATTCAGTAAGAATTTCGTTTCTTCTGGCTCCGCCCGCTGCAAAGATTTCCCATAGCTCCTGAGTGACAGCAGTCCAGAGTTTGGTGGCTTCGACCTTATTACCAAAAATATGCTCGAACGTCTGCATCCAGTTTGTTGAGACAGCATCTTTTGTGGCCTCTATAGTTTCTGAAAAAGATTTGGCCTCCTGCGCTGCTTTAGCAGCCCGAAGCGAAACTGTATCATACTTAGACGCCAGAATTTCATATGCTTCAGAGGCAGTTTCCACTTGCCCGGACTGAACCATTTTGTAAGCCATTTCGGTCATTTCGTTGAAATAGCCGAATGCTTTCTCCATAACTTCGGTCGTTGCCCACTTGTCAGCTAGAGTAGATGAGAACGTCGAAATATCGACTAGCGTTCCGGCTGCAGTTTTGCCCTCTTTATTAAGGGTGCCAACCTGCTTAGCCGTATCAATGAGAATGTTTTTAAGCTCTTTTGATGAGGCTCCAGCTAGTTCGACTGACTTCCAGTCCATCAGCGACAAATAGCCGGCTGAGTATGACTGATTGAGATTATACATGACTCGGCTGAATTCCGCTGCGCCTTTTCCCGCAAAAGCCGTAGCATTTGCGATGCCCTGTATCATCGGAATCAGTTTTTCAACATCGCCGCCAGAGGCAGTCATTTGTGCAAGGGCTGATGTCATATCTGTGAATCCGTATGATGTTTCATCTGAGAACCACATCAAACGATCCAGATATGTATTTATGGTGTCGATGTCTTTGCCAGTGGCATTCATCAGGGTCTGCACTGAAGACAGTTTTTCGCTGTACTTAGTCCAGCCAGCCTGAATTGGATCGATCGTGAGTCCTTTGACAAGGGTCTTGCCCTGCTGATAGATATCATGGGTAACGGACCGAATCAGCTGCCGGGCGGCTTCTTCCATGGCAACGAACTGCACACGGACCTTATTTGCGCTATTGAGAAGTCCTTCGACGTTTACACTCTTAGTAGCATCGCCAAGGTCTTTCATTCCCTTGACGCCGTCTGCCATTTTGAATGCATCGTCGAGTTTGTTAACAGTTTTAAGAGACTGTGCAGCAGCCGCTTCAAACTGCTTGTTCTCGAGAGTTAGCTGGGCTACTCTGTTGTCGATAGAACTTGCCATTACCCAGTAACCTCCTTCCAAACCTGATCAGCGATTGAATCGAAGATCGGTTTGAGCACCGGATTTATGTAGTCTTGGCCTTTAACATAGCCACCGGTCCCTGTACCATGTCCATACTGAAGAATGATTGCTATGTTAACGCCTTTATTTGTATGCGTGTTGAAAAACACCAGATCATATGCGCCGTCTTTCTTGACGACCTCATATGTCCAGCTTGCGGCTGTTTCACCGCTATCTACGGGAGTGGCCGCTGCTAATCGCTGACAACCATAGCGACCATAGCGATGTAGAATCTCGTCCACACGAGTAAGATTCGCTCGCTTAAGGAACTTCTGCATAGTGCTGAAGCTTCCACTAGTTTTGACTTTAATCAACAGCGGCCCTCCTTTCTGAGTTTAACCTCGGGTATTATACTTGGCCCTACGAGCAGCATTTATAGCAGTATTCTGCTTTGCAGTCTGCGCCCGGGACATCTTCTTCTGCGGTTTCTGGCGTTCATTCATGACATCGATCAAAGTCATGAGCCGACTAAGATGCCACTTCTGAGCTTCCCATGGAATCCGCAGTTCAGTCATCCAAGCATATATCACTTCGCTAGTAACCGTTTGATTACTGTGTTTGGGGCCGCCAATGTGCTTTATGGTTGTGGCGGTCGACTGCTCATTTATATATGCCTGGATGGTTTCGAAATCTTTAGGCCCAAGTCGACTCACGGTCTGCAGATCCACGGGCGTTAGCGACATGCATCGAACATAGTCGAGTGTCTCTGCAACCGTGCGATTTTGGTCCCGTTTGAGATATGCTTTATGCCATCTCGACTCCCATTTTGAAATTGAGATGAGCGAATGTTCAAGCTTGAGTATAGTCTCCGGCAGATAGTTGAAGGTCTCCGTTTTCGGATCGAACAACTCGGTCTGCGGGACTTTTATGATCAGCATTAGAGGGCCTGAAGGGAAGCCGGCGCAGTCTTCTTAGCCTCAGCCAGAAGATCCTTGGGCATCAGGTTCTCCAGGAATACACGAGCCTTCTCCTCTTCGGTCACAAGCTGCATAAAGAGCTTGTCGTAGGCCGGAGTCTCGACGAAGGCGCGAGTGAGCTGCGGGTCTTTGTGGAATCCGCGGCCGTCGGTTGTCTTCTCACCGTACGCACGCCAGAGGAGGTCACGGAACATGAATACGACCGCTGCGACGTTCTTGGCCTTGATCGCCTTCTCGAATGCGTTGCTGAGTCCGCCGGGAACAGAGAGCTCTGCTTCCATCAGCTCGGTCTTGTTGAGGTTGAAGTAGAAGTCCTCTTCGCGCTCCTGATCGTCAAATCCTATGTACCTGTCTCTTATACACATCTCCGAGCCCACGAGACTAGCGCTCATCT
>ERZ1027095.41-NODE-41-length-48739-cov-10.520705_pt1 | contig 48739 bp, 39 predicted proteins | sample MGYA00519409_ERZ1027095 | MGnify/ENA primary metagenome ERZ1027095 (study PRJEB26926, sample SAMN06164650) | human gut metagenome | biome: ENVO:00009003; feature: ENVO:2100002; material: ENVO:00002003 | host: Homo sapiens | place: USA | collected 2012 ... | reverse complement strand
ATCTACACTATCCTCTTCGTCGGCAGCGTCAGATGTGTATAAGAGACAGGGTCTGGAAGCATTCACCATCCCCGGCTCTGTTGCTGAGCAGCGTCAGGTCGGTCTGGGCCACGGCAACCTGGGCGCTCGTCTGCTGAGCGAGGACACCACCTGCTTCGCTTTCCTGGCAGGCCACGAGTCCTTTGCTGCTGCTGAGGGTGCCATTGGCATTGCCCGCACTGCAAACAAGGTCCGCAAGACCCCCCTGCGTGTTATCCTGAACGGCCTGGGCAAGGATGCAGCTTACATCATTTCCCGTATCAACGGCTTCACCTATGTGCAGACCGAGTACGATATCCCCACCCAGACCCTGAAGGTCGTCAAGGAGATCCCCTTCTCCGAGGGTGAGCGCGCTGCTGTCAAGTGCTACGGCGCAAACGACGTTATGGAAGGCGTTGCCATTATGAAGAAGGAGGACGTTCAGTGCTCCATCACCGGCAACTCCACTAACCCCGTCCGCTTCCAGCACCTGGTCGCCGGCACCTACAAGAAGTGGGCCATCGAGAACGGCAAGAAGTACTTCTCCGTTGCTTCCGGCGGCGGCACGGGCCGTACCCTGCACCCCGATAACGTGGCTGCAGGCCCCGCAAGCTATGGCCTGACCGACTCTCTGGGCCGCGTCCATGGTGATGCTCAGTTCGCAGGTTCCTCCTCCGTGCCCGCACACGTTGAGATGATGGGCCTGATCGGCATGGGCAACAACCCCATGGTCGGCGCTACCGTTGCCTGCGCTGTTGCTGCTGCACAGGCCAACGCCTGATCTTTTCCTAGTTCGGCAAAGGGGGCTGCCTTCCGAATGGGCAGCCCCCTTTTTATGCTGAAATATGTTCGCGCAGGCTAACTGCCTGCAACATTGCTTCAACTAAGAAGGAAAAAGAAGAAACCATGAAAAACACGAAGATGAAACAGAGCATTGCAGCGCTGGCCATGGCCGCTGTCGTTGCAGTGAGCCTGCTGGGCTATGGCTGCGGCAGCAAGCCCGCCTCCACCACCGGCGCGGGTGCTACCGGCGATTTTACCGGCACTGCCAAGGGCTTTGGCGGCGATGTTACCGTTACCCTGACCCTGACCGACGGCAAGATCACCGGCTGCACCGCTGAGGGTGCCGATGAGACCAAGGGCGTTGGCTCCAAGGCGATCGAGCAGCTGCCCGCTGCCATTGCCGAGAGCGGCAGCATTGCCGTGGACGGTGTGTCTACCGCAACCATCACCTCCAATGCCATCAAGGAGGCAGCCGCTGCTGCCATCACCGCTGCTGGTCTGAAGCCTGAGGATTTCCAGACCGCTGTGGAGAACAACGCTGAGCCTGCTGAGGACTCTACCGTTGATACCGACATCGTCATCGTGGGCGCAGGCGGCGCAGGCATGACCGCTGCCCTGACGGCTACCAGCGAGGGCAAGAGCGTTGTCATCGTGGAGAGCCAGCCCGTGGTGGGCGGCAACTCCGTGCGCGCTACCGGCGGCATGAACGCCGGTAAGACCGTGTATCAGGATGAGAACGAGTTCGCCGAGGGCGCAGGTGTCGAAAAGACCCTGAAGACCGCTGCTGAAAAGTATGCTGACAACGAGACCATCACCGCTCTGGCCAAGACTGTGTCTGAGCAGTGGGCTGCTTATCAGGCTGACCCCAAGGGCTACTTCGACTCTGTGGAGCTGATGGAGCTGGATACCATGATCGGCGGCAAGGGTGTCAATGACCCTGCTCTGGTGGAGACCCTGTGCTCCAACAGCGCTGATGCCATCGACTGGCTGGGTGAGCAGGGCATTACCCTGAACAGCGTCTCCTCTGCAGGCGGCGCATCTGTCAAGCGGATCCACCGCCCTGTGAATGAGGAGGGCAAGGTCGTCTCTGTGGGCGCTTACATGGTGCCCCTGCTGGAGGAGGACTGCCAGAAGGCTGGTGTCCAGATGATGCTGAACACCACCGCCACCGAGATCCTGACCGATGACAACGGCGCTGCTGTTGGCATCAAGGCCACCGGCGCTTCCGGTGAGACCATCACCATCAACGCCAAGGCCGTGATCCTGACCTCCGGCGGTTTTGGCGCAAACATGGATATGGTCGTTGAGTACAAGCCCGAGCTGAAGGGCTTTATGACCACCAATGCACCTGGCATCCTGGGCCAGGGCATCAAGATGGCACAGGCCATCGGTGCTGACACCGTGGATATGGACCAGATCCAGATCCACCCCACTGTCCAGTACGACAGCGCTTCTCTGATCACCGAGGGCCTGCGCGGCGACGGTGCTGTGCTGATCAATTCCGAGGGCAAGCGCTTCATTGATGAAGTGGGCACCCGTGACGTGGTTTCTGCCGCTGAGATCGCACAGCCCGGCAGCTACAGCTGGCTGATCATTGACCAGAAGATGGTCGATGATTCCAGTGTCATTCAGGGCTACATCAAGAAGGGCTACACCTTCGAGGGCAAGACCTATGAGGAACTGGCTGAGCAGATCGGCGTGGACGGCGCTGCTCTGGCCGAGACCATGAACACCTGGAACGGCTACGTTGAGGCCAAGAACGACCCCGACTTTGGCCGCACCAGCTTTGCAGACAAGCTGGATACCGCTCCCTACTATGCCATCAAGGTCACCGCAGGCGTGCACCACACCATGGGCGGCCTGAAGATCAACACCAACACCGAAGTCCTGAACGAGAACGGCGAGATCATCCCCGGCCTGTTCGCAGCAGGTGAGGTGACCGGTGGTGTCCACGGCGCAAACCGTCTGGGCGGCACTGCTGTCTCTGACTTCGTTGTCTTTGGCCGCATTGCAGGCGCAGCTGCAAGCAAGTACGCTGCATGAAACGCCTGAAAAGCTGGCAGAAAAATCTGATCTTTGCGGCCGTGGTGCTGGCCGCGGCAGCACTCCTGTTCGTGCTGTACCGCGCCAACGCCCCCAAAGCGGAGCCGCTGGTGGCCGTGGTCGATTTCGGCGACGGCATCACTGAGACGATCCCGCTGGACGAGGACCACGATTATCTGTATGATGTGGGCGATTATATCGTACATCTGCAGGTAAAGGATGGGGCCATCGCCTTCCTTGACAGTCAGTGCCCGGACCATGTGTGCGAGCAATTCGGCTGGCTGAGCGAGCAGGATGCCTGGGCCGCCTGTGTCCCCGCCGGGGTCTATGTAACGGTGCAGGCCGCAGAAACAGAATAAAACAAAGAGGCCGCCGTGCAGGATCATCTCCTGCACGGCGGCCTGTTGTATAGGGGGAAATGTTATTTTACATATTTCCCTTCGCAGATATTCTTGCAGCAGGCGCTGATGGGGAACCAGCAGCAGTCCCGGCAGATATCGGCCAGCATCTCGGGGGTGGCTTTGGCATCGATCTCCCGGATGAGAGCCTGGTAGTCGTATTCCTTTTCCTCCAGCCCGAAATACTCCACGGTCTTGCGGTCGTATCGCTTGACCTTTTCCTGTGTGTCGCACAGGTCGGTGCCCAGCTTGTTGGGGCAGCAGGAACAGAGGGTGTCGGTGGAGAAGGTGAGCTGGATCTTCGTCCCGGGCACCTCCCGCAGCTGGTGGACGATATCGTTCATGTGCTCCACAAAGGCTTCGCTGTAGCCGTGGCCGGAGTAGCCCTGGGTGCAGAGCAGGTGATGCGGGCGCAGTACGATGCTCATGCCTTTTTTACCCCCGGGATCCGCTTCCGGATGTTCAGGCCCAGCACGCAGGCCAGCACAGCTTTGATGATGGCGGTGGGGATGAAGGGAAGAACGCAGGCAGAAACAGCCACGGACACGGTGCTGTGGGCGACGATCACGAACAGGATAACACCCACGATATAGTTGACCACGGTGCCCACGACAACCGCCACGGGGAAAGCACCCTTGAAGGCATCCCTGTGCTCCACGCCCAGGCCGATGATGTAGGCCATGATGGGGAAGGAGATCAGGAAGCCGCCGGTGGGGCCAACAAACTTATCGATGCCGCCGGAGAAGTTGGCCAGCACGGGCACACCCACAGCGCCCAGCATCAGGTAAACGAGCGTGGCAATGGCGGACAGCTTGGAGCCCAGCACCACAGCCGCCAGCGTGATGGCGAAGGTCTGCATGGTCATAGGTACGCCCAGCGGCATGGGGATGGAGATCTGTGCCATCACGGCGATGACGGCGGCAAACAGGCCCGCGTAGCAGATATCGCGCACCGAGAACTTACTGTTCTGATTCATAGAAAAAATCCTCCTCTGATTTGGTACAAACAACGTCCCGATTAAACCAGAAAGCGGCAGACAGGTCAACTTGCGATTTGCACAAAGGTTTACAATCTGTGAAAATTTGCTGAAAAGCGTTCAAACGAAATTTGGACGCTTGTGTATCTGGGTAAAATGCGATACACTACACCTATACATAGGAAAGGAATCTGACAGGCCGCCCCCGGCGGGCCTGAATCTGATAGGAGGAACATGATGATCTGGAACAAGAAGAAGGACGGCGCGGGGAACCCGGGCACGGAAACGTCTGCGGCACAGACTGCCAAGGCCCCGGTGCTGTTTTTGCAGAAGAACTGGAAATGGCTCGTGCCGGTGGTCTGCGTGGTGATCGCGGGCGGTGTGTTTCTGCTCAAGCCAAAGAAGGCCAGCACCACAGCCGTGGACCCCAGCTATATGGAGGCCAGCCCTGAAATGCGGGATGTCACCAACACCCTGAGCGGCACCGGCACCCTGAACCCTGCCAACACCTACACCGTGAAATCTCTGGTGGAGGGCAAGGTGCTCACCGGCGAGTTTGAGGAGGGCGACGTGCTGGATGAGGGGAGCATCCTCTACACGCTGGACAGCTCGGACGCTTCCACCAATTTTGAAAAGGCTGAGATCGCCATGCAGCAGGCACAGCGCAGCTATGACAAGGTGGTGGACCGCCAGTATGTGCGTGCCGAAGTGGATGGCACCGTGAGCACCCTGAAGGTCGCCAAGGGCGACGAGGTGACCAGCGGGCAGGAGGTCGCCATCATCCGCGACAGCTCCAAAATGCTGCTGACGCTGGAATTCCCCGCCGCTGATGCCGCCAATTTCAGCGTGGGCCAGACCGCCCAGGTGACGCTGGACGGCACCTTTGAGCAGCTGGACGGCACCGTGACCAGCGTGACCGGAACGGATGCACTGAGTACCGGCAACCTGCTCACCCGCACCGTGACCATTGCCGTGCGGAACGCGGGCGGCCTGACCACCGCGCAGGCGGCCACCGCCTCCATCAACGGGGTCAGCTCCATCGGCTCTGCCACCTTTGGCTATCAGGCAGAGCGTACCCTGACCGCACAGGCCGCAGGCACCGTGACCTCCATCCATGTGCAGGAGGGTCAGACCGTTGCCAAGGACGATATCCTGATCGAGCTGAGCGGCGATGACCTGACCGAGAGCATCCAGTCGGCCTCTGAGACCCTGCGCAGCGCTGAGATCTCCCTGCAGAACCTGCAGGATACCATGGCCAACTATACCGTCACCTCTCCCATCAGCGGCACCATCATTGAAAAGGATGCCAAGGTGGGCGATGCGGTCAAATCCGGCGATACCCTCTGCGTCATCTATGACCTGAGCTATCTGGAAATGGTCATCAATGTGGACGAGCTGCAGATCAGCTCCCTGACTGTGGGCCAGAAGGTGCAGATCACGGCTGATGCCGTGCAGGATAAGAACTATGTGGGCACTGTGACCCGCGTCTCCATGAAGGGCACTTCCAACGGCGGTACCACCACCTACCCGGTGACCATCCGCATTGACGAGACCGACGGCCTGCGGCCCGGCATGAACGCCAACGCCGAGATCGTGGTGGCCGAGGCCGCCAATGCCCTGACCGTGCCCAATGCGGCCATCGTCCGGGGCGGCTATGTGCTGGTGACCCAGGATTCCCCCAGCGCCTCCAAGGCGGATACCACCATGGAGGCCCCCGAGGGCTTTGTCTATGTGGCCGTCAAGACCGGTGTCAGCGATGATGATTACACCCAGATCGTCAGCGGCATCCAGGAGGGGGACACCATTGGTTACGACCCCAACTCGGTCAGCAGCGACAGCTACTATGACGATGGCAGCGGCATGATGATCTTCTGATGGGAGGATGGAATGAGTGCTCTGATCGAATTTGATGCGGTCTGCAAGTATTACCAGATGGGCGACACCACGGTAAAAGCTGCCGACCACATCACCATGAAAATAGAAAAAGGCGAGTTTGTTGCCATTGTGGGCCAGTCCGGCTCCGGCAAGTCCACCTGCATGAACATCATCGGCTGTCTGGATGTGCCCACGGCGGGCACCTACCGGCTGAACGGCCGGGATGTGGGCAAGATGAGCCGGAACGAGCTGGCCTCCATCCGCAACGAGATGCTGGGGTTTATCTTCCAGCAGTATAATCTTCTGCCCAAATTAAACTTACTGGAAAACGTGGAGGTGCCGCTGGTCTATGCGGGCATCCCACGCGCCGAGCGCCACCGCCGGGCCCGCGAGGTGCTGGAGCAGGTGGGGCTGGGCGATAAGCTGAAAAACAAGCCCAACCAGCTTTCGGGCGGCCAGCAGCAGCGCGTATCCATCGCGCGGGCGCTGGTGCGCAACCCGGCGATCATTCTGGCTGATGAGCCTACCGGCGCGCTGGACAGCCACACCGGCCGCGAGGTGCTGGGAATGCTGCAGGACCTGCATGGGCAGGGCCATACGGTGGTGCTCATCACCCATGACAACTCCATTGCCGTGCAGGCCGACCGCATCATCCGGCTGGAGGATGGTCAGGTGGTCTACGATGGCGACTCCCGCGCGCCGGAAGCCATCGTCCAGCCGACGCTGAACTTTGAATCGGCAGAACAGGAGGGGAACAAATGATCATTGAGACCTTCCGTCAGGCCCTCCAGAATGTGTGGAGCAACAAGCTCCGCACCTTTTTGACCATGCTGGGCATCATCATCGGTGTCATGGCGGTCATCGTCATCGTGGGTCTGGGCAACGGCATGACCCAGAGCATGCGGGACAGCTTTTCGGCGCTGGGCACGAATGCCCTGTCCATTCAGGTCTGGGGCTACGGCTCCCGCACCGCCTCGGTGGAGGATGTGTATAAGATCGCGGATAAGAACAAGGAGCTCATCTCCGCAGTCTCGCCCCAGATCGATTTCAGCAACAACACCCCCAAGGTGGGCACCACGACCTACCGCTACGGCACCAGTGTTTACGGTGTGGACGAGCACTACGCCGAGATGAAAAACTATACCCTCGCTCAGGGGCGCGGCCTGCAGTACATGGACATCAAGGACAACAAGCAGGTCTGCATCATCGGCGATTACCTCAACCGGGCAGCCTACGGCGGCAACGCGGTGGGCCAGACCATCAAGCTGGGGGCCTACAAGTTCCGGATCGTGGGCGTGCTGAACGCCAAGGTGACGGACAAGAACCTGCAGCCGGGCTCCGACGATGACTGCATCTATCTGCCCTACACCACGGCCATGCGGCTCTCCAGCCAGTCCAGCGCCAAGAACTTTGTTGCGATTATGAAGGACGAGAGCCGCGCCAACGAGGCCAAGGCGGTGGTGGAAAGCGGCCTGTACGATCTGCTCAAGAGCGACAACGCTTATTACATCTACAGCGCCAGCGAGTGGCTGGAGGAGATGAACGAGATGATCAACATGGTCATCATCATCCTTACCGGCATTGCCAGCATCTCGCTGCTGGTGGGCGGCATCGGCATTATGAACATCATGCTGGTGTCGGTGACCGAGCGCACCCGGGAGATCGGCATCCGCAAGGCACTGGGTGCCAAGGAGCGGGTGATCCTGTCGCAGTTCGTGGTGGAAGCTGCCACCACCTCCGCACTGGGCGGCGTGCTGGGCATCGTCCTTGGCTATATCGTGTCCATGGCGGCAAACCGCATCCTGCCCATGATCTCCAGCGACATTGATGTGACCGTCAGTCCCTCGTTCAACTCCATCGTGGTGGCCTTTGGCATCTCGGTGGGCATCGGCGTACTGTTCGGCTATCTGCCCGCAAAGCGTGCCGCAAGGCTGAACCCCATTGAAGCGCTGAGATATGATTAAACCTCTTACCGTTTCGGTCTGGCTTTGCCAGCGCCTTGTGGAGCTCCCCTAATAGGGGCAACAACGACGACCGCCGCCAGTGGCGGATGAAGGGAGGAGTTGTTGGGGCCGCGGCCAGCAGGATGCAAGTGCAAGGCTTTGCACGAAGCAGACGCTGGGAGCCGCAACCCGGAATACATTAGAAACTATTTTAAGGAGGATTTTCCATGAAAAAGCGAATCCTTGCATTTCTGCTGGCGGTGAGCATTGCCGTGTCGATGCTGGTGCTGCCGGCAGCGGCAGCGGGCAACGCCAACACGGCGGTCCAGCTGTCCATCACGCTGAACGCGATGGACAGCAGCCAGCAGGCCGCTCTGAACGCTGTGGTCACCCGCGGTGCGCTGGCCCGGATGCTGGTGTCCTACTCCACCTACCGCGAGAGCGTGGGCTCTCAGGGCACGGTGGGCACCCTGTTCACCGACCTGCCCGGCACTTCGCCCTATGCACCCTATGTCCGCATTGCGGTGCAGAACGGCTGGATGAACGGCTACACTGACGGCTCTTTCCGGCCCGACAACGCCGTGACGCTGGAAGAAGCGGTCACGGCCATCCTCAAACTGATGGGCTATAAGATGACCGACCTGAGCGGCTCCTTCCCCAACGCACAGCTGAACAAGGCCAGTGAGCTGGGCCTGCGCAATCAGGTGGACCGCAGCCAGGGCGAGGTGCTCAACTACGAGGAGTGCGCCCTGCTGTTCTACAACGCTCTGACAGCCAACGCCGCCAGCGGCAGTGCCTACGGCAGCAGCCTGGGCTTCACGGTCTCCAATGGCCAGGTGGATACCTCCAGCGTCATGTTCAAGAGCCTGAAGGGCCCCTTTGTGGCGGGCGATACGGTCCAGCTGCCCTTTGTTCCCAAGATGGTCTACCGCAACGATAAAGCGTCGGAATCTGCGGAACTGAACAAATACGACGTGTATTATTACAGTGAGAGTTTACAGACATTGTGGGTCTACACCCGCCGCGCCGCTGGCCGCATCACGGCAGTTTCGCCCAGTGCCAGCGCCCCCACCAGTGTAACGGTGGCAGGCACCAGCTATACGCTGGGTTCCTCTGCGGTGGCCTCCCAGGTGTCCTCCCTCAACGGCGGCGGCGTGGGCGAGGTCGTCACCCTGCTGCTGGGCATGAACAATGAGGCTGCCGGGATCGTGACCGGCGAGGAAGCCGACAGCGTGTTCTACGGTGTCGTGCAGACCGCCGCCCGCAGTCTGGTGGAAGAGAACGGCGCGGATGTTCTGCAGAAAGTCTCCGTCATGTGCACCGACGGCATTGCCCGCACCGTGAACGTGGACAAGAGCCTGAACTTTCCGCAGGGGTGGCTGGTAGAGATCAAGGTCACCCCGGAGGGCGAGAGCGTGGAGCACATCGAGGACCGCTGTGTCAACGGCACCATCAATACCAATGCCACTGCGCTGGGCGCTGCCGCCCTGGCCGACGATGTAGAGATTCTGGATACAACTTCGGAGGGTGTGGCTGGGACGGTTCGTCCCAGCCGCCTATCGGGGGTAACACTGAGTGACCTCGATGTCCGCTACTATACCGTCAACGATGCCGGACAGATCGACCGGCTCATCCTGAACGATGTGACCGGCGACCTGTGGAGCTATGGCGTGCTGGACGATGTGAAAAATCTGGCCATGAATTATTCTGACCTGAAGAGCCTCGTCACCGGCATTGTGGCGGGAGATTCCGCTTCCGGCACCACGACCACGACAGGCACCACCACCGGAGCGGCCACGGGCGACACCGACAGCTCCGGCTCTACCTCGGATACCACCACCACTGTGACCGGTACCACGGCGGCAGACCGCCTGTCCAACCTGCTGGTGCCCACCACCAGCGAGATCCTGTGGGGCATCGTTTCGGGCGATATCCTGAGCACGGCCTGGCAGAAGCTGACCAGCAACACCGGCTCCCTGATGAGCATTGGCTTCCAGCAGATCGCGGAGATCACGGGCACCCCCTTCAAGCAGATCTTCAACTACATCGGCGGCGGCGCAACCTATATCTGCTACGTCAACGGCGCGGCGGCCAGCTATACCACGGCCATCAAGTATCCGGTGCTGGCGGGCGGCATTGCCGTGCGGCGGGAGACCACCGGCTCTGTCAAGGCCATGATGCAGCTGATGCCCCTGAAGATCGACAAGGTCGGCGCGGCCTCGGTGCTCTCGGGCAATGAACGTTACGAGATGGCAGACAATGTGCAGGTCTACCTGTGGTACAAGGGCCAGTATTACCCCACCAAGCTGGCTCAGGTGGATGCGGATGGCTACCAGCTGACCGGCTGGTACGATAATTTCGGCTGCGCTGCCGGAAAAAAGGTCCGCGTCATCATTGCGGTCAAGAACGACTGATGCTTTATTACAGCGGCCTGAGCCGCACACTGCGGCAGCTGCGCTGGGTGCTTTACCCGCGCCGCTGCCCTTTTTGTGACCGGGTGCTGGGCAGCCAGCCTGCCTGCCCGGACTGCGCCGATGGGCTGGCAGAGCTGCGCCGTGCACCCTCCATGCGGCTGCGCGGCTCCGAGCACTACCTGGGGCGGCTGGATGGGGCAGCCGCGCCCTACCGATACACCAGCCTTGTCCGCCGCGCGGTGCTGCGGGCAAAATATCAGGGCGCGCCCTGGGCGGCTGTGGAGCTGGGCGTGGAGATGGCCCGCCTGCTCTTTGGCAGCGAGATCAGAATGTGCGGCTCTGAGCCCCTGCCCGAACCGGTACCGGGCCTTGACCGGGGTTACGACTGCATCCTTCCGGTACCGGCCTCCAGCAAAAAGCGCGGCTACAATGTGCCGGAGCGGATGGCACAGCCCCTTGCCCGGGCGGTGGGCGTGCCGGTGGTCACGGACGTGCTGACCCGCGCCCGCTCCACCCGGCGGCAGGAGGGACTTTCCCTTGACGAGCGGCTGGCCAATGTGGCGGGTGCCTTCCGGGTGGCCCGGCCGGAGGCTGTGGAGGGAAAGCGCATCCTTCTGGTGGACGATGTCCTGACCACCGGAGCCACGGCCTCGGCCTGCGCGCAGGCTCTGCTGGATGCCGGTGCGCAGAGCGTGTTCGCTGTGGCGCTGGCTACGGTGGAGTTTCCGCAGCCGGTGGGCAGCACAACGGCCATTGCCGAAAATGAAGAAGAAATTTGAAAATAGTGCTTGACAAAACACCATTCTTCGGGTATACTGATTGAGCTGTGAGCGACAAGCTCGATCAGATGTCCGGGTGTAGCGCAGTTTTGGTAGCGCGCTTGAATGGGGTTCAAGAGGCCGTGAGTTCGATTCTCGCCACTCGGATTGAAACAAGACCGACGATTTCAAAAGAGATCGTCGGTCTTGATTTTTTATTCAGCTGTTTTCGGTGCGCTGTCCCGGAGGGCGGGCACCGCTGCAAGGAGGGCGAGTCTATGAATGCTGCACTGCGCCGGGATGCGGATGTGATCCTTCGTTCCAGCCTGAACGCTGTTCTGCCGGATGAGGCGGTGCGCCGCGCGCTGCGGGATCTCCGGCCCGGGAAGGGCCGGGTGCTTCTGGTGGCGGCGGGCAAGGCGGCCTGGCAGATGGCACACGCGGCGGTTGAAACGCTGGGCCGGGTGGATGGCGGCGTGGTCGTGACCAAGTACGGCCATGTGAAAGGTGAGATCCCTGGGGTGACCTGCTATGAGGCGGGCCACCCGGTGCCGGATGAAAACGGTTTTGCGGCTACCCAAAAGGCGCTGGAGCTGGTGCAGGGGCTGACTGCCGGGGATACGGTGCTGTTCCTGCTTTCCGGCGGCGGCAGTGCGCTGTTCGAGCAGCCGCTCGTTCCCGGGGCAGAGCTGCAGGACATCACGAGCCAGCTGCTGGCCAGCGGGGCCGACATTGTGGAGATGAATACCATCCGCAAGCGGCTTTCCGGTGTGAAGGGCGGGCGGTTCGCGCAGCGCTGTGCCCCTGCGCAGGTGTTCAGCATCGTGCTGAGCGACATTCTGGGGGACCCGCTGGATATGATCGCCAGCGGCCCGGCGGTGCCGGATACCTCCACCCGCGCCCAGGCGCTTGCCGTTGCCGAAAAGTATCATCTGGCACTCTCAGCACAGGCCCGGGCCCTGCTGGCGCAGGAAACGCCCAAAACGCTGGACAATGTGACCACCCGGATCACCGGCAGCGTGCGGGAGCTTTGCCGTGCCGCGGCCAGTGCCTGCCGGAATCTGGGATATGAACCGGTTCTCCTGACCGACCAACTCTGCTGCGAAGCACGGGAAGCAGGCAGCTTTCTTGGCTCCATTGTCCGCACCCAGGCAGGGCAGGGGAAAAAGCTGGCCTACATCGCGGGCGGCGAGACCATCGTTCACCTGACCGGAAAAGGGCTTGGCGGAAGAAATCAGGAGCTGGCCCTTGCGGCTGCGCCTGCCATTGCCGGGCTGAACGCGGCGGTATTCTCTGTGGGCAGCGATGGCACAGATGGCCCCACCGATGCCGCCGGCGGCTATGTGGATGGGGATACCCTTGCCGCGCTGGAGGCCGGGGGCTGGAGCGGATACGCTGCTTTGCAGAACAACGATTCCTACCACGCCCTGAAAGCAGTGGATGGCCTGATCATCACCGGGGCAACGGGCACCAATGTCAACGATGTGGCGGTGGCCCTGATCGGGGAAAAACACCGCCTGTGGGTCCGGAAGTTTCCCCGGAGTGGTGATTGCATTCCTCCGTTGAGTATGTTATACTGAACAGCGAACTGAATAGAAAACAGCAGGTGCGTACCGCCCGCGGCTCTTGCCGGGGGCAGGCACGTTAAAAGGGAAGCGGGTGCAAATCCCGCACGATCTCGTCACTGTGATAAGGGAGTTTACCGCCAGGGTGCAGCTGCACCGGTCACTGGAACGTATGTTCCGGGAAGGCGGCGGTGGATGTTGAGCTTTCAGCCAGGAAACCTGCCCGCTGTTGGTACGGGGGCGCAAGCCCCAGATCACGAGGAATTGGTTGTACCCAAAAAGCCTGAAAAAACTGAAAAGGGCCTTTTTGCTTTGCCGTCCCGCAAGCAGAAAGGCCCCTTTTGTTTTGCCGGGCACTCTTTCCTGTACCTTCTGTTCAGCAAAAATCATGTTCAAAAACAGGAAAGGAACGAACAAAATGAGAAAACGCACCATCCACAAAGCAGCGGCCGCTCTGACCGCTCTGGCCCTCTGCGCCGGTGTACTGACCGGCTGCGGCGGTGCCGCAAGCAGCACCACTGCTTCCAGCACGGCAGGATCTGCTGCCGGCAGCGAGGTTTCCGGCGAGGAGGCTGACGAATTGGCCGCAAAGAACGTTGCAGACCTGATCGATGCCATCTATGTGCAGGAGCGCACCGATGACACCGATGCCCAGTGTGAGGCCGCCAAGGCCGCATGGGATGCCCTGACCGATGCCCAGAAGGAACTGGTCGAGGGCGAAGAGGCTGACCCTGACTACTTTGGCCGCGACACCGGCGATGCTTCCAAGGACGACAGCCGCAATCAGGACGACATCGGCGAGAATGAGCTGCTGGTGGTCTCCTTCGGCACCTCCTTCAACGACAGCCGAGTGAAGGATATCAAGGGCATCGAGGATGCGCTGCAGGCCGCTTATCCCGATTGGTCTGTCCGCCGCGCCTTCACCGCACAGATCATCATCAACCATGTTCAGGCCCGCGACGGCGAGAAGATCGACAACATGCAGCAGGCTCTGGACCGCGCTGTGGCCAACGGCGTGAAGAACCTGGTCGTCCAGCCCACCCACCTGATGCACGGTGCAGAGTACGACGAGATGATGGAGATGATCGACGAGTACAAGGACAAGTTCGAGAGCGTCGCCGTTGCCGAGCCCCTGCTGGGCGAGGTTGGTGCCGACGCTACCGTCATCAACGCCGACAAGGAGGCTGTTGCCAAGGCCGTTACCGCTGCCGCTGTGAAGGATGCCGGTTTCGACAGCCTGGAGGCCGCTGCTGAGGAGAAGGTCGCCTTCGTCTTTATGGGCCACGGCACCTCCCACACCGCAAAGGTGAGCTACAGCCAGATGCAGACCGCCATGCAGACCCTGGGCTACAGCAACGTGTTCATCGGCACGGTGGAGGGTGAGCCCGAGGAGACCGCCTGCGAGAACGTCATCGAGGCTGTCAAGGCCGCCGGTTACACCAAGGTCATCCTGCGCCCCCTGATGGTCGTTGCCGGTGACCACGCCAACAACGATATGGCCGGTGCGGATGACGATTCCTGGCTGAGCCAGTTCCAGGCCTCCGGTGACTTCGCGTCCGTGGAGTGCCAGATCGCCGGTCTGGGTGAGATCGAGGACATCCAGCAGCGCTACATTGAGCACACCAAAGCCGCCATTGATTCCCTGAACGGCTAATATTCCGCATTCCAATGCCCGAAGGGAGAAATCTTTTCGGGCATTTTTTATGGAGAGCTTCCCCGCATGAGGAGAAACACTCCCATTTCAAATTCTGAATTTTTGAGGTATTTTGTTTATGCATTGCAAACAGTTCGTTTCCCTGTCCGTTGCTTCCCTGATGCTGGCCGCCGTCCTCACCGGCTGCGGCGGGGCTTCTTCCACTGCTTCCTCTGCTGCCAGCTCGGAAGCCGCTTCTGCCGTGAGCGCTGCCGCATCCGAGCCTGCCGAAGCTGCCCTGCCGGACGGCGTGTATACGGCTGAGTTCGACACCGACAGCGGCATGTTCCACGCCAACGAAGCCTGCAATGGCATGGGCACCCTGACCGTGGAGAACGGGCAGATGACCTTCCACGTCAGTCTGGCCTCCAAGAAGATCGTCAACCTGTACGTTGGCATGGCAGCCGATGCCGAGGCCAACAAGGCAGACTGGCTGCTGCCTACCACCGACACCGTCACCTACTCTGATGGCACCTCGGAGGAGGTCTACGGCTATGATATCCCCGTGGCCGCTGTGGACCAGGACTTCCAGCTGGCACTCCTCGGGACCAAGGGCAAGTGGTATGACCACACCGTGAGCATCCGCAATGCACAGCCCAAGGCTGAGGAAGCTGCCGAGACCCCTGCGGACGGTGAATACAGCGTGAATGTGACCCTGGAGGGCGGCTCTGGCCGTGCCACCGTGGAAAGCCCTGCCGCCCTGACCGTGGCGGACGGAAAAATGACCGCTGTCATCCTGTGGAGCAGCCCCAATTATGATTACATGATCGTGGACGGCGAGAAGTATCTGCCCACCAACACCGAGGGCAACTCCACCTTTGAGATCCCTGTTTCTGCACTGGGCACCCCGCTGGCTGTCACTGCCGATACCGTAGCCATGAGCACCCCCCATGAGATCGAGTATACGCTGACCTTTGCGCTGAACGGATGAAACTGACGAGACAACAATTCCTGCGCGTTCTGCCTGCTACAGTACTGGCCCTGTCGGGTTGCGCTGCCTCCGAGACAGCGCCCGCCAGCACAGAAGAACTGGTCTTTGACCACGCCTGCCCGCTGGATTACGCCACACAGTTTACTGCCGACTGCTATGAGGGCGGCTATACCATGCTGACCCTGACCGAATCGGGGGAGCAGTTCCTTGTGACCCCGGAGGATGCCGCTGAGGTGGAAGGCCTGCCCGAGAGCGTGACGGTGCTGCGTCAGCCCGTCCGGAACATCTACCTTGTCTCCACCTCGGTGATGGACCTGTTCCTCGCGCTGGATGGGCTGGACAGCGTGACTCTTTCCGGCACCCGGGCAGAGGGCTGGTATCTGGATGAGGCCAGAGCCGCCATGGAGGCCGGGCGCATTGCCTATGCGGGCAAGTACAGCGCCCCGGACTACGAAAAGATCCTTGCGGCCAACTGCGGTCTTGCCATCGAGAACACCATGATCTACCACACCCCGGAGGTCAAGGAGCAGCTGGAACGGTTCGGCATTCCGGTGCTGGTGGAGCGCTCCAGCTATGAGAGCGGCCCGCTGGCCCGGCTGGAATGGCTCAAGTTCTGGGGCATCCTGCTGGGGAAAGAGGAGCTGGCGGAACAGGAGTTTGCCCGGCAGGTGGAGCGCCTTGCACCGCTGACCGGGCAGGCTTCCACCGGCAAGCGCTGTGCCTTTTTCTCCATCACAGCCAACAACCTTGCCAATGTGCGCAAGGGCGGCGACTATGTGGCCCAGATGATCGAGATGGCGGGCGGTGATTATGTTTTTGCGGACCTGACCGACAACGGCAACAACCTTTCCACCATGAACCTGCCGCTGGAGGATTTTTACGCCGGTGCAAAGGATGCGGATGTGCTCCTTTACAACAGCACCATTGAGGGCGTGGTGCATACCACGGAGGAACTGGTGGCAAAATGCCCCCTGCTGGCTGAGTTCAAGGCCGTGCAGAGCGGCAGTGTCTGGTGCACCACCCAGAGCTTTTTCCAGCAGAGCACGGCGCTGGTCGATTTTGTGCTCGACCTGCACCGTGTCTTTACGGAGAACGACCCCGCCGACCTGCAATTTCTGAGGAAAGTAGAGTAACCTATGACCAGCAAAAAGCGCCTGATCCTTTCTTACGGCATCCTTGCCCTGCTGCTGGCGGTGCTGTTTACCGCCAACCTGTTCTGGGGCAGTGTGTCCCTGACACCGGGGGCAGTGCTGGCGGCCCTGACCGGCCGCGGGCAGGACGCTCTGAGCGTGGGCATCATCACCCAGCTGCGCCTGCCCCGGGCCGTGATGGTGGTGCTGCTGGGGGCGGCGCTCTCGGCGGCGGGCTACCTGCTGCAGACCTTTTTTGCCAACCCCATTGCAGGGCCCTTTGTCATGGGCATTTCCAGCGGGGCCAAGCTGGCCGTGGCACTGGTCATGGTGGCTTTTCTGAACCATGGCCTGCTCACCAGCTCCCTTACCCTGATCACTGCCGCCTTTGCGGGGGCCATGGCCTCCATGGCCTTTGTGCTGGCGGTCTCCCGGCGGGTGCAGCGGATGAGCATCCTTGTCATCTGCGGCGTGATGATCGGCTACATCTGTTCGGCCGTCACGGAGTTTGTGGTGGCCTTTGCCCAGGACAGCAACATCGTCAACCTCCATAACTGGTCTCAGGGCAGCTTTTCCGGCATGACCTGGGGCAATGTGCGGGCAGCGGCGCTGGTGGTGCTGCCCGCTCTGGCGGCAGCGTTCTGCCTTTCCAAGCCCATGGCCGCCTACCAGATGGGGGAGGCCTACGCCCGGAGCGTGGGCATCAATGTCAGGGCCTTTTCCCGGCTGCTGGTGCTGCTTTCCAGCCTGCTGGCCGCCTGTGTCACGGCCTTTGCGGGGCCCATCTCCTTTGTGGGCATCGCGGTGCCCCATCTGGTCAAGCAGCTGTTCGGCAGCGCAAGGCCGCTGGTGGTGCTGCCCGGGTGCTGCCTGGGCGGGGCGGCCTTCTGCCTGCTGTGCGACCTCATCGCCCGCAGCATGTTTGCCCCCACCGAGCTTTCGATCAGCGCCGTAACGGCAGTGTTTGGTGCACCGGTGGTCATCTGGCTGCTGGTGCGCCGGGGTCAGGAGGGTGTGCGATGAAATACCGCTGTGAAACGAAAGAACTGGCCATCGGCTATGGCAGTACGCCCCTTGCTTCCGGCATCACGCTGGGGGCGGTGCCGGGGCAGATCCTGGCCCTCATCGGGCCAAACGGCGCGGGCAAATCCACCCTGCTCAAAACGCTGGCGGGCCAGCTGGCCCCCCTGGGCGGGGCTGTCCTGCTGGATGGCCGCAGCCTGACCGATTACACCGGCCCGGCCCGGGCACGGAAGCTGGCCCTGATGCTGCCCCACACCCGCCGCACCGAGCTGACTTCCTGCTTTGAGTTTGCCGCCGCCGGGCGCATCCCCTATACCGGGCGGCTGGGCATCCTGTCCGATACCGACCGGCAGGCCGTGCGGGACGCGCTGGAACTGGTGGGGGCTTCCCCTCTGGCGGGCCGGGATTTCAACTGCATCAGCGACGGCCAGCGCCAGCGCGTTCTGCTGGCCCGTGCCATCTGCCAGCAGCCCGGAGTTCTGCTGCTGGACGAGCCGACCTCTTTTCTGGATGTCAAGGGCAAGATCGAGCTGCTGACCATCCTGCAGAAACTGGCCCATGAGCAGGGGCTGGCCGTGATCGTCAGCCTGCACGAGCTGGACATGGCGCAGAAGATCGCGGATGCGGTGGTCTGCGTGTTCCCGCACAGTGTTTCGGGGGTGCTGACCCCAAAGGAAGCCTTTGCCCCGAAGAACATCCGGGCGCTGTACAGCCTGACCAAGGAGCAGTACGAGGCCGTGTTCGGCCCGGAAAAGCCTGTCGGGCCGAAATTTGAACATTACGTCCGCAGTGGGCAGAAGCTGCTCCGCTGCGGGTACACCACCGGCACCTGCGCGGCGCTGGGTGCGGCGGGGGCCGCGCGGCTCCTGCTCACCGGCCATGCCCCGGAGAGCGTTGCCCTGCGCACGCCGAAGGGCATCGTGGTGGAGGTGGCCCCGCTGTACTGCCGCCCCGCCGGAGCCGGAGCCGAATGCGCCATTGAGAAGGACGGCGGGGATGATGTGGATGTGACCACCGGCCTGCCCGTGATCGCCGCCGTAGAATTGCTGCCCGATACCACCGAGATCCGCATCTCCGGCGGCAAGGGCGTGGGCCGAGTGACCAAGGCCGGGCTGGACCAGCCGGTGGGGGAAGCTGCCATCAACCATGTGCCCCGGCAGATGATCGCCGAGGCCCTGCAAAGGGAAGCCGAGAGCGCCTGCTACACCGGCGGCTTTGCCGTGACCATCTCCATCGAGGGCGGGGAAGAGGTGGCAAAGCGCACCTTCAACCCCCACATCGGGGTCGAGGGCGGGCTTTCGGTGCTGGGAACCAGCGGCATTGTGGAGCCTATGAGCCAGCAGGCGATCCTGGATACCATCCAGCTGGAAATGAACCAGGCCGCTCTCCGGGCGGGCAGCCCCAGGCGGCTCATTCTGGCACCCGGCAATTACGGGCTGGACTATCTGCACGAAAGATACCCGGAGTTTCAAACTGTTCCGGTGGTAAAAACCTCAAACTTTATCGGAGACACGCTGGATATGGCCGCAGCGGCCCGCTTTGAAGAGGTGCTTCTGGTGGGCCATGTGGGCAAGCTGGTCAAGGTGGCGGGCGGTATTATGAACACCCATTCCCACACTGCCGACTGCCGCACCGAGCTGTTCTGCACCCATGCGGCGCTCTGCGGCGCTTCCCGGGAAGTCTGCGCCGCCCTGATGAACGCTGCCACCACCGATGCCTGTCTGGAACTCCTGGACAGCGCCGGCCTGCGGGCTCCGGTGCTGGAAAGCCTGCTGAGGGCGGTCCAGCTCCACCTTGACCGGCGGGCCTGCGGGGCGTTCCGGGTGGGGGCTGTGTTGTTTTCCAACCAGCACGGCCCGCTGGGGGCCACCGATACTGCCGCACAACTGCTGAACGAATGGAAGGAGCATTGAGATGGTACATTTTGTAGGCGCAGGCCCCGGCGCACCTGACCTCATCACCCGGCGGGGCGCGGCCCTGCTGCAGGAAGCCGACTGCGTCATTTATGCGGGCAGTCTGGTCAACCCGGCCCTGCTGGGGCTGGCGAAGCCGGAGTGTGCCGTATACAACAGCGCTGAGATGACGCTGGAACAGGTGCTGGACGTGATGCACCGGGTGGATGCCGCAGGCGGGACCACTGTGCGGCTCCACACCGGCGACCCCTGCCTGTATGGGGCCATCCGGGAGCAGATGGACGCACTGGATGCGGACGGCATCCCCTACGATGATACCCCCGGCGTGTCCAGCTTTTGCGGGGCGGCGGCGGCGCTGAACGCCGAGTACACCCTGCCCGCCATCAGCCAGACCGTGATCATCACCCGGATGGAGGGGCGCACCCCGGTGCCGGAAAAGGAGAAGCTGACCAGCCTTGCCGCCCATGGGGCGACCATGGTGATCTTCCTCTCCATCGGCCTCATCGACAAGGTGCAGCAGGCCCTGCTGGCGGGCGGAGCCTACACGTCGGAGACCCCTGCCGCCGTGGTCTACAAGGCCAGCTGGCCGGAGCAGAAGGTGGTGCGCTGCACCGTGGGCACGCTGGCCGGGAGCACCCGCGCCAACGGCATCACCAAAACAGCGCTCATCGTGGTGGGGGAATTTCTGGGCACCCGGTATGAGCGGAGCAAGCTCTACGACCCAACCTTTACGACGGAGTTCCGCAAGGGGGCAGACCAGTGACCCGCGCCTATCTCGCCTTTACGGAAAAAGGGCTGGCGCTGGCCCAAAAGCTGGCCAGTGCCTTGCCCGGCACCGTAGACCGCTGCGGCCATGGCGGGCCTGGCCTTGCCGATTGGACCGCGGAGCAGTTCGCCCATGCGGATGCCCTGATCTTTGTGGGGGCTGTGGGCATTGCGGTGCGGGCCATTGCGCCCCACTGCCGGAATAAGGCGGTGGACCCTGCCGTGGTGGTGCTGGACGAGTGCGGTCATTTTGCGGTGCCGATCCTTTCGGGCCATCTGGGCGGGGCCAACGATCTGGCCCGGGCGCTGGCGGCGGTCTGTGGTGCGGTGCCGGTCATTACCACGGCCACCGATGCCAACGGGGTGTTTGCCGTGGATGCGTGGGCCAGGCACCAGAACTGCGCCGTGCTGGAGCCGGGGCGCATCAAACGCGTCAGCAGCAGACTGCTGGCGGGCGGGCCGGTGCGGTACCGCTCGGAATTCCCCGTTGCCGGGCAGGCCCCTGCCGGGGTGGTCCCGGCGGGGGAGGCAGAGCGTGCCGACTTTGCCCTGACCCTTTTCCCGGCGGGCGATGTGCTGCACCTGATCCCGAAGATCGGTGTGCTGGGCATCGGGTGCAGGCGGGGGACCAGCGCCGCACAGCTGGAAGCGGCCTTTGCACAGTTCTGCGCGGCCCACGGCCTTGCAGCAGTGTGCATCACGGCGGCAGCCAGCATCGACCTGAAAGCCCATGAGCCGGGCCTGCTGGAATTTTGCAGAATCCACGGCTGGCCGGTGCAGTTCTATTCTGCCGCACAGCTGCAGAACGCCCCCGGGCAGTTCACACCTTCGGCCTTTGTCCGGAGCGTGACCGGTGTGGACAATGTCTGCGAGCGGGCGGCGGTGCTGGCGGCAGGCGGCACGATCATTCTTCCCAAACAGGCGGGCGGTGGCGTGACCTTTGCGCTGGCGCTTCGTCCCTTTGCCCCGGATTGGAGGTGGCAGGATGCCTAATGTTGTTTTTGTTGTCGGGCTTGGGCCCGGGGATCCCCGGTTTCTGACCGCACAGGCGCAGAGCGCCTTAACGCAAGCCGAGGTGCTGTGCGGCTATACGGTCTATCTGGATCTGGTGCGCCCCTACTTCCCGGACAAGCTCTATTATTCCACCGGCATGACCAAGGAGATCGACCGCTGCCGCTGGGCGCTGGAAACGGCCCGGAGCGGCAAGACGGTGGCGCTGGTCTGCTCGGGAGATGCCGGGGTCTACGGTATGGCAAGCCCTCTGCTGGAGCTGGCCGAGCACTTCCCGGACGTGACGGTGGAGGTGGTGCCCGGCCTGACCGCCGCCCTGAGCGGCGGTGCGGTGCTGGGTGCCCCGCTGGCCCACGATTTCTGTGTGCTCTCCCTCTCTGATCGGCTCACGCCGTGGGAGGTCATTGAGCGGCGGCTGGCGGCAGCAGCCATGGGGGATTTCTGCATCGCGCTGTACAACCCCTCCTCCAAGGGGCGGCCGGACTATCTGGCGCGGGCGGTGCGCATCCTGCTGGCAAACGGCAAAGCACCCGGAACGGTCTGCGGCATTGTGCGGAACATTGGCCGGGAGGGGCAGGAAAGCCGCGTTCTGACGCTGGCTGCGCTGGAAACCACCCCGGTGGATATGTTCACCACCGTGTTTGTCGGCAATGCCCAGACCCGCCAGCTGAGCGGGCGGATGGTCACGCCGCGGGGGTACCGCGCATGAGGGTCGTAATATTCAGCGGCACCACCGAGGGCCGCATGTTTTCGAAGCAGCTGGCCGCACTGGGAGCCGAGGTACTGGTCAGCGTGGCCACCCCGCTGGGGGCCGAGGAACAGGGCGAAAGGTCCGGCATCACCGTCCACTGCGGGCGGCTGACCCCGGAGGAGATGACCGCCCTGCTGCAGGGGGCTGACCTCTGCGTGGACGCGACCCATCCGTATGCGGTGGAGGCCACCCGAAACATCCGGGCGGCCTGTAAAACAGCGGGCACGGAGTACCGCCGTCTGCTCCGGCCCGAAAGCCCGCTGCCTGCCGGGAGCATGGTGTTTGCCTCTGCGGCCCATGCGGCGGGATTTCTGGCCCGAACGCAGGGAAATGTCCTGCTTGCCACTGGGGCCAAGGAGCTTTCTGCCTTTGCTGTGCTGGAACCGGCACGGCTTTTTCCCCGTGTTCTGCCCACCCGGGAGGGCATTGCCGCCTGCGAGGGGGCAGATATCCCCCATAAGAACATCATCGCCATGCAGGGGCCGTTCTCCTATGCGCTGAACCGGGCGCTGATGGAGCAGTTTGCCATCCGCTTCCTCGTTACCAAAGATGGCGGCGCGGCGGGCGGCTTTGAAGAAAAAGCCCGGGCAGCGCAGGACACCGGGGCACAGCTCATCGTCATCCGCCGCCCGGCCGAGCAGGGCGAAACGGCGGAACAGATCCTGACACATTGTAAGGAGATGCTGCAATGATCACACTCATCGGGATGGGGTCGGGCACGCCGGAAAGCCTGACCGCGCAGGGCCTTGCCGCCCTGCAGAACGCCGGACTGATCCTGGGGGCAAAGCGCCTGCTGGAACAGCTGCCGCAGGGCTGCACGGAACACCGGAAGGCCCTGTATCAGCCTGAGGATGTCCTTGCCGCGCTGGCGGCTGACCCGGAGGTGGATGCTGCCCTTGTGTACAGCGGCGACACCGGGTTTTACTCCGGTGCGGCCCAGCTGCTGCCGATGCTGCGGGCCTTTGGCATCTCCTGTCGGGTGCTGCCGGGGCTTTCCAGCGTTCAGCTGCTGGCCGCTGCGGTGGGCCGTTCCTGGCAGGAGTGGAAGCTGGTCTCGGCCCACGGCTGTGCCTGCGACCCGGTGGCCGAGTGCCTGACAGCCGGGGGAAAGCCTGTGTTTTTCCTGACCGGCGGGACCGAAACGCCGGCCTCCCTCTGCGGCCGGCTGGCTGCTGCCGGGCTGGGCGATGCCCATGTGCTGGTGGGGGAAGAGCTGGGCCGGGCAGAGGAAAAGATCCTGTTCGGCACGGCGCAGGAGTTTGCGCAAAAGCAGTTTGCAAGCCTGAGCGTTCTGCTTGTGGAGCATCTTCCTCAGCCGCCCCGGCGGGTGCCCGGCTTCCCGGATGAAGCCTTCCACAGGGGAGAGGTGCCCATGACCAAGCAGGAGGTGCGGGCGGCGGCGCTGGCCAAGCTGGCCGTGCAGCCCGGCGATACCCTGTGGGATGTGGGGGCGGGCACCGGCAGCGTGAGCGTGGAGCTGGCACTGGCTGCACCCCGGGGGCATGTGTATGCCGTGGAGTGTGACCCGGAGGCCTGCGGGCTCATCCGGCAGAACCGGGAAAGGTTCCACGCCTGCAACCTGACACTGGTGGAGGGCCGCGCCCCCGCCGCGCTGGCTGACCTGCCCGCCCCGGATGCCGTGTTCATCGGCGGGACCAAGGGGGGGATGGAGGCTGTGGTGGACACGGTGCTTGCCCGGAATCCGAACGCCCGCATCTGCATCTCTGCCATTGCGCTGGAAACGCTGAGTGCCGCCGTGGCCGCACTGACTGCCCACGGCCTTGCTGCGGAGGTGACGCAGATCGCGGTCAGCCGCACCCGGCCTGCGGGCAGGCTCCACCTGCTGATGGCCAATAACCCCATCTTCCTTATCACAGGAGAACGCAAATGATCCAATTTCTTGTGGCCGCGCCCTGTTCCGGCAGCGGCAAAACCACACTGACCTGCGCCCTGCTGGCGGCGCTCAAGCGGCGGGGACAGGAACCCTGCTCCTTCAAGAGCGGGCCGGACTATATCGACCCCATGTTCCACCGGGCCGTGCTGGGGGTGGAAAGCCACAACCTCGACCTGTTTTTCTCTGCACCGGAGACGGTGCGCGCGCTCTATGCGCAGGCTGCCGCCGGGCATGGGGCAGCCGTGTGCGAGGGGGCCATGGGCTTTTACGATGGACTGGGCGGCGTGAGTGATACCGCCAGTGCCTGGCATCTGGCCGATACGCTGGGCCTGCCGGTGCTGCTGGTGGTCCAGCCCAGAGGGGCCAGCCTGACACTGGCGGCCCAGATCAACGGACTGAAGCAGTTCCGCACCCCCAGCCATCTGGCGGGCATCCTGCTCAATGACTGCGCCCCCCATTTGTATGCTCTGCTGGCTCCTATGCTGGAACGGGAGACCGGCCTGCCGGTGCTGGGCTATCTGCCCCACCTGCCGGATGCCGCCCTTGAGAGCCGCCACTTAGGGTTGAAAACTGCCGGGGAGATCGCGGACTTACAGCAGAAGATCAGCCGGATGGCCGATGCGCTGGTGATGGATTGGGAGAAGCTGTCTGCCCTGACCGAGTGCGCAGCGCCTTTGGTGCACACCGATAGACTCCCCCTTGCGGGAGAGCTGCCGCCCCAGGGGGCAGAGGAACAGCGCCCCCGCGTTCCCATTGCCGTTGCAAGGGATGCGGCGTTTTGCTTCACCTACGCCGAAACGCTGGAAGCACTGGAGCGGGCGGGGGCGGAGCTCTGCTGGTTCAGCCCCCTGCAGGACCCCGCCCTGCCGGAGCAGATCGGCGGGCTCTATCTGCCCGGCGGCTACCCGGAGCTGTATGCCGGGCAGTTGAGCTCGAATCGCTCCATGCTGGCCTCTGTGCGCCGGGCTGTGGAGCGCGGTCTGCCCACGGTGGCCGAGTGCGGGGGCTTTCTCTATCTGGGCCAGAGCCTGGAGGATGCCAGCGGGGAACGCTGGCCCATGGCAGGTGTCCTGCCGGGGCAGGGCTTCCGGGTGGGGCGGCTGGTGCGGTTCGGATACGCGGCATTGACCGCCCGCACCGACAGTATGCTGTTCCGCACGGGAGAGCGTCTGCCGGTGCACGAATTCCACCACTGGGATTCCACAGACAACGGCACCGGCTTTACCGCCGCAAAGCCCAGCGGGAAACAATGGGACTGCGGCTTTGCAAACGAGCATTTCTATGCGGGCTTCCCGCATTTGTATTGGGCGGGCACGGCCCTGCCCCGGCGGTTCGTGGATGCCGCCGCACACTATCATCAAGAGGAACAGGACCAATGACAGAGCTTGAACTGAAACAGCTTCTCTCCAGGATCACCCGGCCGGACGAGACCGCACGCACCGCCGCCCATGCTCACTGGGCCAGCCTGGCCAAGCCGCTGGGCGGGCTGGGCAGGCTGGAGACCATGCTGGAGGATGCCGCCGCCCTGACCGGCACGGCAGAGCTGGCGTTTTCCCGCCGGGCCGTGCTGGTGCTCTGCGCCGACAACGGCGTGGTGGCGCAGGGCGTGAGCCAGACGGATCAGAGCGTGACCCGGGCCGTGGCCGAGAACCTTGCCGCCCGGCGCACCAGTGTCTGCCAGATGGCAAAAACGGCCCGCTGCGAAGTGGTGCCTGTGGACCTTGGCATGGCCGGGGAGCCGGTGCCCGGAGTGCAGAACTGCCGCATTGCCGCCGGGACGGCGGATTTCACCACCGGCCCTGCCATGACCCGCCAGCAGGCGGTGGATGCCATTGCGGCGGGCATGGGGCTTGTCCGGGCGCAGAAAGCGGCGGGGGTGCAGCTGCTGGCCACGGGGGAGATGGGCATCGGCAACACCACCACCTCCAGCGCCGTGGCTGCGGTTCTGCTGGGGCAGCCCGTGGAGCGGATGACAGGCCGGGGCGCGGGCCTTTCGGATGCGGGGCTTGCCCGCAAGCTGGATGCCATCCGGCAGGGCATTGCGCGGAATCGGCCCGATGCCGCTGACCCTCTGGACGTGCTTTCCAAGCTGGGCGGGTTCGACATCGCCGGGCTGTGCGGTGTTTTTCTGGGCGGTGCGCTGGAAGGCCTGCCCGTGCTGATGGATGGCTTCATCAGCGGGGTGGCGGCTCTGTGCGCGGTACGGCTCTGCCCCGCCGCGGAAAAGGCCGTGTTTGCCAGCCACTGCTCCACCGAACCGGCAGCAAGGCTGGTGCTGGAAGCGCTGGGCAAAGCGCCCCTGCTCACCGCCGGGCTCCATCTCGGCGAGGGCACCGGAGCGGTGGCAAGCATCCCGCTGTGGGATATGGCACTGGCCGTTTACCGCGATTGCTATTCCTTCACGGAGGGCGGCATTACGCCGTACACCCCCCAATGCTGACGCTGGTATTGGGCGGTGCCGCCAGCGGCAAGAGCGGGTATGCCGAGAGCCTGGTGTTGAAAACCGCGCTTCCGCGCTATTACATCGCCACCATGCAGGTGTGGGATGCGGAGTGTGCCGCCCGGGTGGAAAAGCACCGGAAGATGCGGGCGGCAAAGCAGTTTGAGACCGTGGAGTGCCCCCTGCATCTGGAGAACATCCGTCTGCCTGCCCGGGGAACTGCGCTGTTGGAGGATCTGGGCAACCTGACCGCCAACGAGCTCTACGACCCCGCCGGGGCAGGAGAAAATGCGGCTTCGGCCATTTTAGAAGGATTGGACCAATTGGCCGGACAATGCGCGCACCTCATCGTGGTCTCCAACGAGGTGTTCAGCGGCGGTGCCGACTATGCAGGCGACACCGGGCGCTACCTGAAAGCGCTGGCGCAGGTGAACAATGCCCTTGCCGCCCGGGCTGACCATGTGGTGCGGGTGGTGTGCGGCATCCCGGTCTATTATAAAGGAGTGGAAAAATGATTGGATTGCAGACCATTGCAGTGGCCTTTGCCATGTTTTCGGCCCTGCCAGTGCCGCAGTTCGCGTGGAACCAGAAAAACATGCGGTATGCCATGTGTGCCTTCCCGCTCATCGGGGTGGTCATTGGCGGGCTGTGGTGCCTGTGCGGCGCTCTGCCCCTGCCGATGCCCGCAAAAGCGGCGGGGTTCTGCCTGATCCCGGTCTGGGTCACGGGCGGCATCCACCTGGATGGCTATGCCGACACCTGCGATGCCCTTTCCAGCTATGGCGACCGGGAAAAGAAGCTGGAGATCCTCAAAGACCCCCACTGCGGTGCCTTTGCGGTGATCCGGTTGTGCAGTTATTTTGCGGCCTACCTTGCCCTTTGCGCCTGCGTGGACTTCACGCCCCGGGTGGGCCTGTGCTGGACACTGGCCCTTGTGCTGGAACGGGCCCTCTCGGGCCTGGCCGTGGCATCGTTCCCGATGGCAAAGAACACCGGCCTTGCCCACACCTTTGCCACGGCGGCGGATCGAACCACTGTCCGCCGGGTGCTGATGGTGCTGGCCGCTCTGCTCAGCGCCGCCCTGCTGGCACTGGGCGGCTGGGCGCTGGTGCTGGCGGCGTTGCTGGTGTTTGCACGCTATCATGTTGTTTCGGACAAGCAGTTTGGCGGCATCACCGGCGATCTGGCCGGATGGTTTTTGCAGAAAGCCGAGCTGTGGATGCTGGCGGCGCTGTGTGCCTGCCAGTGGGGAGGACTGTTATGATCTTTATCACCGGGCCGCTGTACAGCGGCAAGCGCACCTTTGCCCAGCGCCTGCCCGGCACCCGCATTGCGGAGGTGCAGGCCCTGGCCGCAGAGGCTGAGAATCTGGAAAAGCTTGCGGAGGAGCTCTCCGCTTATGATATCGTGATGGCCACCGAGGTGGGCGGCGGCGTGGTGCCCGTGGACGCAGGGGAGCGGGCCGCACGGGAAGCCGCCGGGCGGCTGGCCTGCCTGCTGGCGGCCCGGGCCGGGTGCGTGGTGCAGATGTTCTGCGGTATCCCCACAGTATTGAAAGGAGAACTGCCCTCATGCTGATCTATCTTCTGCGCCACGGCCTGACGGCCTACAACGCCGAAAAGCGCTATCAGGGCCAGCGGGATATCCCCCTGTGCCCTGCGGGCCGCGCCCAGCTGCGGCAGGCTGACCTCCGGCCGGAAACGGTCTATATCACCCCGCTCTGCCGCACCCGGCAGACCGCGGAGGTGCTCTTCCCGGGTGCAAGGCTTGTGGAGGTGAAAGACCTGCAGGAGATGTGCTTCGGCAGCTTTGAGGGCCGCAATTTCATTGAGATGGAGCACGACCCGGATTATCTGGCCTGGGTGAACGCCAACTGCGAAAGCCCCTGCCCGGACGGCGAGACCAAGGCTGTTTTTTCGGAGCGGGTGTGCAGGGCCTTTGCCGCACTGGTGGACAAGGCCCTTGCCGATGGGGAAGAGACACTGGTCATTCTGGCCCACGGCGGCACCCAGATGGCTGCCATGGAGCGCTACGCTCTGCCCCATGCGGATTATTACCATTGGTGCGCCCCCAACGCGGGCGGTTACGTTCTGGATGCAGGAGATTGGGCGGAGCAGCGGGTGCTGCACCTGCTGAAAACTGTGCAGTACACAAAGGAGGATGCCCGATGATCGAATACGCAGTACTCGGCGGTTTTGTGCTGGACTGCCTCTTCGGCGACCCGGCCTGGCTGCCCCACCCGGTGGTGTACATGGGTAAGGCCATCTCGGCGCTGGAAAAGCGCCTGCGGGCCCGTCTGCCCAAAACGCCTCAGGGGGAACTGCTGGGCGGGGCCATGGTGGCGTTCTGCCTGCCGGTGGGCACCTTTCTGCTGACGAGCCTTGTCTGCCTGGGGGCTGCCCGCATCAGCCCGTGGCTGGGGCTGGCCGTCCAGATGTTCTGGTGCGGGCAGGCACTGGCCGCAAAGGGGCTGGCGCAGGAGAGCACCAATGTCTACCGGGAACTGGTCAAGCCCGACCTGCCTGCCGCCCGCAGAGCAGTCAGCCGCATCGTGGGGCGGGACACCCAGGATCTGACGCTGGAGGGTGTGACCAGAGCCGCTGTGGAGACGGTGGCCGAAAACGCCAGCGATGGCGTGATCGCGCCCCTGTTCTATATGCTCATCGGCGGTGCACCGCTGGCCCTGACCTACAAGGCCATCAACACGATGGACAGTATGCTGGGCTACAAAAACGAAAAATACCTCTACTTTGGCCGCATCCCGGCCAAGCTGGACGATGCGGCAAATTACCTTCCCAGCCGCCTTGCCGCCCTGCTGTGGGTGGCTGCCGCGGCCTTTACGCACAATGACGCAAAAGGGGCGTGGAAGATCTGGCGGCGGGACCGCCGCAACCACGCCAGCCCCAACAGCGCCCAGACCGAGAGCGCCTGCGCCGGTGCGCTGGGGGTGCAGCTGGCTGGGCCCGCCTATTACTTTGGCGAATACTACGCCAAGCCCACCATCGGCGATCCGCTGCGCCCCATTGAACCGGAGGATATCCTGCGTGCCAACCGGATGATGTACGTGGCAAGCGCCTTTGCACTGGCGTGGGGCGTGGCAATACGGGCTATTTTGTAACGACCTCGCCCTCTCAGTCATGCTTTGCATGACAGCTCCCACAAAGGGGGGGCCAAGAACTGAGATCCATAACCATCCGGGAAAAGGAGAACGAACATGCAACTAGTACACGGCGGCGATTGGGCCGGTTATCGGGCCGAGTTCGGGCGGGATCCGCTGGATTTTTCGGCCAACGTCAGCCCGCTGGGCCTGCCGGAAGGGGTGGCCCGGGCCATCACGGCGGCATTGCCCACGGCTGACCGCTACCCCGATCCCCTGTGCCGGGAGCTGCGGGCAAGGCTGGCGCTCCATGAGGGGGTGCCGGCGGAGCAGATCCTCTGCGGCAATGGGGCGGCAGACCTTATCTTTCGGTTGGTCTGGGCCCAAAAGCCCCGCCGGGCGCTGGTCACCGCCCCCACCTTTGCGGAGTATGCCACTGCATTGGAAAGTGTCGGCTGCACGGTGGAACGCTTCTTTTTGCGGGAGCAGGAGGACTTTTCGGTCACGGATGCGTTTTGTGCGGCCATCCGCCCGGGGGTGGACATGGTGTTTCTCTGCCAGCCCAACAACCCTACCGGCCAGCTGACGGCCCTGCCGCTGGTGGAGCAGATCCTCCATCGCTGCGCGGCGTGCGGCACCCTGCTGGTGGTGGACGAATGCTTCCTCGATTTCCTGCCCGACCATGCCCTGCACACGGCAAAAGGTCTGCTGGGGGAGGGAGATCTGGTCATCCTGAAAGCCTTCACCAAGCTTTACGGCATGGCGGGCGTGCGGCTGGGCTATGCCCTGAGTGCCGACACGGCGCTGCTGGAACAGATGCAGGCCTGCGGCCAGCCCTGGGGTGTGTCCAGTCTGGCGCAGGCGGCGGGCCTTGCCGCGCTGGAGGAGACAGCGTATGTGGAAAAGGTCCGGGCCCTCATTGCCGAACAGCGGCCCCGCCTGACGGCTGGGCTGCGGGCGCTGGGCCTGCGGGTGCTGGACGGCAGAGCAAATTACCTGCTGTTTCAGGCCCCGGAGACGCTGGGAGAAGCCCTGCGGCAAAGGGGCGCTGTGCTGCGCAGCTGTGCGAACTACCCCGGGCTGGGCCCTGGCTGGTACCGCACCGCCGTGCGCACCGGGCCTGAAAACGAACAGCTTTTGATACTTCTTGCGGAGGTGCTGGAATGAGCAAGGCAAAGTGCATCATGGTGCAGGGAACCATGAGCGGTGCAGGCAAAAGCCTGCTGTGCGCCGCCCTCTGCCGCATTTTTGCGCAGGACGGTTACCGCGTGGCTCCCTTCAAGAGCCAGAACATGGCGCTGAACAGCTTTGTCACCCGGGATGGGCTGGAAATGGGCCGGGCACAGGTGGTGCAGGCGCAGGCCGCAGGCATTGAGCCGGATGTGCGGATGAACCCCATCCTGCTCAAGCCCAGCAGTGACGTGGGCAGTCAGGTCATCGTGAACGGCGAGGTGCGGGGCCAGATGCCCGCCGCCGCCTATTTCAAGATGAAAAGAGCGCTCATCCCGGAGATCCTCTCGGCCTACAACAGTCTGGCCGAAACCGTGGACATCATCGTCATTGAGGGGGCCGGAAGCCCGGCGGAGATCAACCTGAAGGCGGACGATATCGTCAACATGGGCCTTGCCCGGCTGGTGGATGCCCCCGTTCTGCTGGCGGGAGACATCGACCGGGGCGGTGTGTTCGCCCAGCTGTACGGCACGGTGGCGCTGCTGGAGCCAGAGGAGCGCGCCCGCATCAAGGGGCTGCTCATCAATAAATTCCGCGGCGATGTGGAGATCCTGCGCCCCGGCCTTGCGATGCTGGAAGAAAAAACGCAGCTGCCGGTGCTGGGGGTCGTGCCCTACCTGAAGGTGGACATTGAGGACGAGGATTCCCTTTCCACCCGGCTGGATGCGGGCAAAACGGTCCACCCGCTGGATGCAGCCATCCTCCGCCTGCCGCACATCTCCAACTTTACCGATTTTATGCCGCTGGAGCAGCACCCGCTGCTGGGCGTGCGGTATGTGCAGAATACCCGCCAGCTGGGTACACCGGATCTCGTCATCCTGCCCGGCACCAAGAACACGGTGGATGACCTGCTCTGGCTGCGGCAGTCCGGGCTGGAAGCAGCCCTGTTGAAGCTGGCGGCCAACGGCACGCCGGTGCTGGGGGTCTGCGGCGGGTATCAGATGCTGGGCGAGATGCTGGCCGACCCTGAGGGCACGGAGAGCGGTACGGCGCAGACTGTGCGGGGGCTGGGGCTGCTGCCCACCCGCACGGTCTTTACCGGCCAGAAGCACCGCACCCAGGACACTGCCGCCGTGATCGCCGCCCCCTTTGCGGGTGCGGCCCTGACCGGATATCAGATCCACACCGGCCGCACCGAGGTGCAGGGTGTGCCCTTCTGCACACTGGCAGACGGCACACCCGAGGGCTGCGTGCAGGACAATGTGTTCGGTACCTACCTGCACGGCCTGTTTGATACCGGTGAACTCACCGAGAAGCTGGTGGCCCTGCTCTGCCGGCGCAAGGGCATTGCGCCGGACAGTGCCGCCCTCATCCCGATGGAGCAGTACCGCCAGCAGCAGTTTGACCTGCTGGCCGATGGCGTGCGCGGCGCGCTGGATCTGGATGCCGTTTACGCGGCCATGGGGTTGGAGAACCCGCGGAGGAATGCACAATGATCCCACAACATCATCTGCCCGCCGACATTGAGCGGACAAGCCTTTCCATCATCACGGCAGAGCTGGAAGCGTTGGGCCTGACCCCGCCGCCCGAGACTGCCGCTGTGGTCAAGCGGGTCATCCACACCACCGCCGACTTTGACTATGCAAAAAATCTGCGCTTTACGCCGGGGGCTGTGGCAGCAGGTGTGGCCGCCCTGCGGGCCGGGACCCCTATCATCACCGACACCAACATGGCGCTTTCGGGCATTTCCAAGCCTGCCCTTGCCCGGCTGGGCGGCAGTGCCCTCTGCTATATGGCGGACCCTGAGGTGGCGCGGATCGCAGCCGAGACCGGAACCACCCGGGCAGTGGCCTCCATGCACCGCGCGGCGCAGGAGCACCCCGGGGCCATTCTTGCGGTGGGCAATGCCCCCACCGCCCTGCTGACCATTGCGGAAGAGATCGAGGCCGGGCTGCGGCCTGCCCTGGTCATCGCCGTGCCGGTGGGGTTTGTGAATGTGGTGGAAAGCAAGGAGACGCTGTTTGCCGCCTGTGCCGCCAACGGCGTGCCTGCCATCGCGGCCATGGGCCGCAAGGGCGGCAGCACCGTGGCCGCTGCAGTCTGCAACGCTCTGGTCTACTCTGCCGCCGAGATGCAGGACCCTGCGGCGAGAGGGTGGAAATAGGGCGGAACCGGTGAAAACGCCCCTTTTTACGCTTTTGCTTGACTTTTTGGCAGAAACAAGGTATCGTTTATCTGTATGACGATTGATATATGAGTGGAAGCTTTGCGTGAAAAAGGAAGCATTATGGCACAGACGATTTTAGAAGAAAAGAAAAAATCACGGCTGATGACAGAGGGCAGCATCTGGAAGAGCATCCTGCTCTTCTCGGTGCCGCTGATCCTGGGCAACATGCTGCAGCAGCTGTACAACACCGCCGATTCCATCATCGTGGGCAACTTTGTGGGCAGCAACGCGCTGGCAGCCGTCGGCTCCAGCGGCTCGCCCATCTTCCTGCTCATCGGGTTCAGTCAGGGCATTGCCGTGGGTGCCGGTGTCGTGGTGTCCCAGTTTCTGGGAGCCAAGGACAGGGAGGGCGCGCACACTGCGGTGCACACCTCGCTGGCCCTTTCGGCCATTCTGGGTGCGATCCTGACCGTGTGCGGCATTGCCGTCAGCCGGGCCCTGCTCACCGCCATGAACACCCCTGCAGAGGTGCTGGAGGATGCGGTGCTCTATATACGGCTCTATTTTGGCGGCGTGCTGTTCAGCGTGGTGTATAACATGGCGGCCGGTATCCTGAACGCCGCCGGCAACTCCAAGCGGAGCCTGCTCTACCTGGGCGTTGCCTCCATCACCAACATCGTCCTCGACCTTGTTCTGATCGCCGGATGCAGGATGGGCGTGGCCGGTGCGGCCATTGCCACCGATATCAGCCAGCTGGTGTCCTGTGTGCTCTCCCTGCGCTTTCTGATGCGGGTGGAGGACGATTACCGCGTGACGGCAAAGGAAGTGCGCGTGCACAAAAAGATGGCGGTCCGCATCATCAAGGTGGGCCTGCCCACCGGTATCCAGAACATGGTCATCTCCCTTTCCAATGTGCTGGTGCAGGTCAGCGTCAACGGCTATGGTGCCGCTGCCATGGCAGGCTTTGCCGCCTATATGAAAGTAGATGGCTTCAACATTCTGCCTGTGCTGAGCTTCGGCATGGCGGCCACCACCTTTGTGGGCCAGAACTTTGGTGCGGGCAAGATCGACCGTGTCAAAAAGGGCACCTTTGTCACCCTGGGCATGTGCATCGTTTACACCATCCTGACCGGCATCCTGCTGCTCGCCTTCCAGGACCCCATCATGCACCTGTTCACCGGCGATGAAATGGTCATTGCCTACGGAAAGATCTGTATGATCTATTTCTGTCCCTTCTACTGGATGCTGGGCATCCTGCAGGGCCTTGCCGGTACGGTGCGCGGCACCGGCAAGAGCGTGCCGCCCATGGTGGTGCTGCTGATCTCCCTGTGCCTGTTCCGCATCGCCTGGATCCAGTTTGCCCTGCCCCTGTTTGCAGGCATTGAGGGTGTGCTGCTGGTCTACCCGGTGTCCTGGGCTGTGGGTGCAGTGTTGATGGTGCTCTACGCCTGGAAGGGCAAATGGATGCAGCTGCCGGAAGCAATTTCATAAACCGGACGCACCCGATCCCCCGGTGGAAGTGCATTTTATACAAAAAGTAACGTATGAATGCATAAAATATTCGGGGGGGGGGGGTTAAAAAATCTGCGAAAATCAGTTGATTTTTGCCGAAAAATGCCGTATACTGAATTATAGTTTCAAATCGAACGACAGACTTCGGCAAAAGGGGCTGATAAGATGGAGTGCACGCAGGCAGAGGCCTTTGAACAGTATATTCGGGATCTGCGCGTTGTGCGCTCGATCTCCCGGCCCAGCTTTCCGGAGGGCAAAGCTCCCGCTGCCGTGCTGGACGAGATCCAGACCAACGCGCTGAGATGCAACGCCCTGATGCGGCAGAATGAGGCACTGCTGGCGCAGTTTGTCTACGACCGCGACCCTGCCTCCCTGACCGAAACGGATATCCAGGGACTGAGTGCCTTTGCGGGCAGGCTGTTCAACTATGCGAACAGCGAGGATATGGGCGTGGCGTTCAAGGTGCATCAGCTGCTGCTGGCAGCGGCCCGCAGCCGGGAAGACGTGCCCATGATCGTCAGGGAGCTGTACTACACGGGCATCACCCTGCATTATATGAACGTCCGGGATGAGGGAACTGGCATCAACCTGTTGGGCGATGCGATCCAGGTCTATTTTACGGAAGCTGCTGAATCCATGTCACGGTATGAACAGCTGGACAGGAATACCCGGCAGTATCTCATCCGCTGTGTGGGCAACACCCGGCTGGGGATGTCCCGCGGCACCCATGCGGAAAGCTGCCGGTATCTGGAGCGGTTCCGCCGCGCAATGGAGGTCATCCAGTCTGCGCATTACCATGCACTGGACCCGGAGTTCCCCTGGGAAAGCTACATCTATTCCATGCACATGGACCGCATGACCCTGCTGACCCACCTGCGGCAGGAGGAGGATCCCGAGGTGGCGCGGCAGGTGCTGGAATCGGCGGAATACATCTGGGGGCACAAGAAGAAGTACAAGGGTCAGGATGCGCGCCTGCAGAACTGGCGGGTGCCCTATTTTTACGCCGCTGCCCGCTACCATGCCGGGGTGGGCAGCCTGGAAGACGTGGTCAAGATCCTTCTGGAATCGGCGGGAAGCGTGGCGCAGGATGATTATTCTGCCGAGGCCATCAACCGGAAGCTGGTTCTGGCGGCCTATCTTTCGGTCTATGCAGAACGTCTGGACGATGCGGGAGCACAGAGGTATCGTGCAACCGTGGAGCAGGTACGCCGTTCTGCGTATCAGTATCTGGAACAGATGCCGGCCAGTCAGTATCCCCGTGTGGTAAGCTCTGCCGCCTGGGAGTTGAGCAAGATCAGTTCCAGCTCAGATGAAACGGCGAACCGCCGGATGCTGGGCAGTATCCTGGCCGGGCACAAGCCGACCTATGTCCACTCGCTGATGGTGGCAGAGCTGACCCGTGCCCTGCTGCATCGGCAGATCGAGACAAGGCCCGAAACACTGGTGGGCCTGCTGGGCTGCAGGAGCGCGGCCGAGGTGCAGGCCCGGCGGGAAGAACTCTGCCAGACGGCCTATGAGTGCGGCCTGTACCACGACCTTGGCAAGTGCGCCGTTCTGATGTACATCGACAACAACGCCCGCCGCCTGCTGGATGAGGAGTTTTTCTGCATCCAGAGCCACCCAAGGACCGGCGCTGCTATTCTGAATAGAATGGGCTGCGGAAGATCGCTGGCCCCGGCGGCGCTCTATCACCACTGCTATTACAACGGCAAGGGCGGATATCCCAATGATGTACCCTCCTGCCCGGAGGAGATCAAGGGGATCGTGGATGCGCTGAGCGTGGCAGACTCGCTGGATGCCGCCACCGATAATATCGGTCGGTGCTACAACCTTGCCAAGCCCTTCCGCACGCTGCTGGAAGAGCTGCGGGTCCAGAGCGGCACCCGCTATGCGCCCAATGTGGTCGCCCTGTTCGAGGACGAGCGTTTCTGCCAGCAGCTGGCAGAGAACACGGATGCCGAGCGCAAAAGGGTGTATCTGCAGGTGTATCACGCCGGAAGTGAAGAAAAATAAACGACCCTCTCTATCATTGCTTCGCAGTGCCACCTCCCCAAAAAGGGAGCGGGCATACGTCAGCGTGATAGAGAGGGTCGTTCTTTTTGTTTAAGTCAGGATGAAACTTTCCCAGTCCATCCTGCCGGTGCAGTTCAGCCGGGGTACTTAGCCACTTCCAGCAGTTCCTCCGCCCGGCGGACCTGTTCCGCCGTAGGGGGAACAGCATCGGGCAGGGGATAGGAGATGCCCAGCTTCTGCCACTTGAACAGCCCCAGCGTGTGGTAGGGAAGCACCTCCACCCGCTGCACCGTTTTCAGGCTGCGGATGAAGTCTGCGGTCCTGCGCAGGCCCTCCTCGTCATCGGTGAGGCCGGGCACCAGCACATGCCGGATCCAGAGCGGAACGCCCAGATCAGAGATGTGCCGTGCCATGGCTAAGATGTTGGCATTGTCCCGGCCGGTAAGCTGACGGTGCTTCTCCGGGTCGATCTCCTTGAGATCCAGGATGACCAGACTGGTGGAAGCCATCAGGGTATCGAAGGCGGCCAGGTAGGCGGGGTCATCGGGCTGGAACGGCTGACCGGCCGTGTCCAGCGCGGTGTGTACCCCCTTGGCGCGCGCCAGCTGGAAGAATTTTATCAAGAAGTCCATCTGCCGCAGCGGCTCGCCGCCGCTGACGGTGATGCCGCCCTTCTTGCCCCAGTAATTGCGGTAGCGCCAGACGTGCTGGAACAGCTTCTCCGGAGACCATTCCGTGCCGCCCTCAGCGCTCCACGTTTCGGGGTTGTGGCAGTATTTGCAGCGCAGGGCACAACCCTGCAGAAAGACAACGAACCGGACACCCGGCCCGTCTACCGAGCCGAAGCTTTCCAGCGAGTGGACGAGACCGACGGGATCACAGTGCGGCATGGCAGGTACGGGAGATCACGTCCATCTGCTGCTCGCGGGTCAGGTCGATGAACTTGACCGCATAGCCGGAGACGCGGATGGTGAAGTTGGCGTATTCTTCCTTTTCGGGGTGCTCCATGGCATCCAGCAGCTTCTCCTTGCCGAACACGTTCACGTTCAGGTGGTGTGCACCCTGATCGAAGTAGCCGTCCATGACCTGCACCAGGTTCTCCTTGCGCTCCTCCTCGCTGTGGCCCAGAGCCTCGGGGTTGATGGTCTGGGTGTTGGAGATGCCGTCCAGAGCCCAGTGGTAGGGCAGCTTGGCAACAGAGTTCAGGGAAGCCAGCAGGCCGTTCTGCTCCGCACCGTAGCTGGGGTTTGCACCGGGTGCAAAGGGGGTAAAGGCGGCACGGCCATCGGGCAGAGCACCGGTGTACTTGCCGTACACCACGTTGGAGGTGATGGTCAGGATGGAGGTGGTAGCCTCGGAGTTGCGGTAGGTGTGGCGCTTCTTGATCATCTCCAGGAAGGTGCGCAGCAGCCACACGCCGATCTCATCGGCACGGTCGTCATCGTTGCCGTACTTGGGGAAGTCGCCCTCCACCTCATAGCCGGTGGCCAGGCCGGTCTCATCGCGCACGACCTTGACCTTGGCGTACTTGATGGCGCTCAGGGAGTCGATGACGTGGGAGAAGCCTGCAATGCCGGTGGCAAAGGTGCGGCGCACATCGGTGTCGATCAGGGCCATCTCGGCTTCCTCGTAGTAGTACTTGTCGTGCATATACTGGATCAGGTTCAGCACGTTGACGTACAGGCCGGCCAGCCAGTCCAGCATCTGGACATACTTGGGCAGGACCTCGTCATAGTTCAGGTACTCGCTGGTGATGGGGGCATAGTTGGGGCCGCACTGCTCGTGGCTCTTCTCGTCCACGCCGCCGTTGATGGCGTACAGCAGGCACTTGGCAAGGTTGGCGCGTGCACCAAAGAACTGCATCTCCTTGCCGGTCTGGGTGGCAGACACGCAGCAGCAGATGGAATAATCGTCGCCCCAAACGGGCTTCATCACATCATCGTTCTCGTACTGGACAGAGCTGGTGTTGATGGACACCTTTGCAGCGTACTTCTTGAAGCTCTCAGGCAGGGCAGAGGAGTACAGAACGGTCAGGTTCGGCTCCGGTGCGGGGCCCATGTTCTCCAGAGTGTGCAGGAAGCGGTAGCAGTTCTTGGTGACCATGCTGCGGCCGTCCATGCCGATGCCGCCCACTTCCAGGGTGGCCCACACGGGGTCACCGGAGAACAACTGGTTGTAGCTGGGGATGCGGGCAAACTTGACCATGCGGAACTTCATCACCATGTGGTCGATCAGCTCCTGAGCCTGGCTCTCGGTCAGGGTGCCGTTCTCCAGATCGCGCTGGATGTAGATATCCAGGAAGGTGGAGATGCGGCCCACGCTCATGGCAGCGCCGTTCTGGGTCTTGATGGCGGCCAGGTAGCCGAAGTACAGCCACTGGCAGGCCTCCTTGGCGTTCTTAGCGGGCTGGGAGATATCGCAGCCGTAGGCCTCGGCCATCTTCTTCATGCCCTTCAGGGCGCTGATCTGGCGTGCGATCTCCTCGCGCAGGCGGATCACGTCATCGGTCATGGTGCCGTCGCCGCAGTTGGCGAAATCTTCCTGCTTGAACTTGATCAGGGCATCGATGCCGTACAGGGCCACGCGGCGGTAGTCGCCCACGATGCGGCCGCGGCCGTAGGTGTCGGGCAGGCCGGTGATGATGTGGGTGTGGCGTGCAGCCTTCATCTCAGGGGTGTAGGCATCGAACACAGCCTGGTTGTGGGTGCGGGTGTAGTCGGTAAAGATCTTGTGCAGCTCCTCGCTGGGCTGATAGCCGTAGGTGGTGCAGGCCTGCTCTGCCATCTTGATGCCGCCGTAGGGCATGAATGCACGCTTCAGGGGCTTGTCGGTCTGCAGGCCGACGATCTGCTCCAGATCCTTCAGGGTCTCGTCAATATAGCCGGGGCCGTAAGCGGTCAGGCTGCTGACGACTTCGGTCTCCATGTCCAGCACGCCGCCCTTGGCGCGCTCTTCCTTCTGCAGCTTCTGCAGGGCACCCCACAGCTTATTGGTGGCTTCGGTGGGACCGGCCAGAAAGCTCTCGTCGCCGTCGTACGGGGTGTAGTTCTTCTGGATGAAGTCGCGGACATTGACTTCCTCTTTCCAGATGCGGCCCTCAAAGCCTTCCCACTGTTCAAAATTGATCATTGGAACCTCCTTGCTCCATTCCATGCGCAGGTTAGCGCATTCTAACTATTGAGCCTTTGAAAAACCGCACTGCATAGGCGGCTTTCTGGGGGCGAAACGGTCTTGGAACTGCCGTCTGCGGCAGTTCCAACTACAAGGTGTAGACAAAAATGAAAGCTTGCCCACAAAATCTTGCGTTACTATAATAACAAGAACCACTTTAAAAAGCAATAGAAAACAAGTGGGTTTTCTTCCAAAGCAAGGGGGATTCTTTGGGCAGAATGTAGAAAAAACGCTGAAACCCCGGCGACACACACCTTTTTCGGGAAAAATTGCAAATTGAGGGTTGACAAGACTAACTGCGTATGGTATCCTGTTCTCACAGCACTGGTTAGCTATTTCTAACCACGCTGCACCAAAAAACGGCGCGTCTGCAAGCGCTCCGTTCCATTCCTCCATTCCATACTCTCTTTTTCTTGGCAGGATGCAGCATTCTGGTTTGCTCTGCATCCGCTGCGCGGCACACAGGGCTCTGGTACGGCACTGTGCGCAGATGAAAACAAAAACGGGACACTCAGCTTGACCACCTGAGTGCCCCGATTTTTGTTTTGTCCCGGTCGTTGATCAGCCGCATCCCGGGGAGCGGACAACATTCTTTACACCACCGCATCCCGCAGCAGCTGGTAGATCGCCTCCGCGTTTCCATTGGGGGAGCGGAGGGAGACGAATTTTCCGTTTACCTGGCAGACTCCGTCCGAATAGACGGTGAAGAGCAGGTTCTGGCTGGAACCGTCTGCAAAGCGCAGGGTGATGGAATGCGCTTCGTAGTCGTGGGAGTAGGAGCGGGCATTCTGGTTGAACTTCTGGTAGCAGCTCGCGTTTTGCAGGATCTTGAAAAATGCCTGATAGGTGTCATCGCCCGCAGAATAGGCGTGGGTGGTAACCACCGATGGGCTCAGGCTGACGGTATCCTCCACACTGACAGAGACGGAAGTGCTTTTATTGATATCAGTTTTCAGGTCAACGCGGCGGTTGGAAACGAACAGCAGCACGAACAACAGGACCCAGAGGGCCATGATGGCATAAAAACGGAGACTTTTGTTTTCCATAAGGCGTTCTCCTTTGGCAGGCCGCACAGCTGGGTGGCCAGAGATCTTCAAAGAGTACGCTTTCATTATAGTGCCGGAACGCGCAGGATGTCAACTGTTCTCCAGATGCTTCTGTGCCGCAAAGGTACCTGCGGCGCTGGCGGCGAACACAAAATAGTAGCTTGCGATGCGGAAGAGCATCAGGGTGCTCATGGCTTCGCCGCTGGTCATAAAGCTGCTGAATACCAGCAGAAAAGCCGTTTCAATGGAGCCCATGCCTGCCACATTGGGCAGGGCATTGGAAAGGAAGAGCATCAGGCTGGTGAGCAGCTGTACCTGCCAGAAGCTCAGCCCGCAGGAAAGCCCCATGAAGTGGATGCAGAACCACGGCAGGGTGAACATCAGAAACAGCTTGAGGGTCTGCACGGCAAGGATGCGGGCACAGCGGCCCTTGTCGGCCAGCAGGAGGCGGCTCTCGGTGGCCAGGGTGTCCAGCTGCTCCAGCCACTTTTCCCGGCGGGTCTGCCACGGTTCTGTTTTGGGCAGAAAGCCCATGGCCCAGCGGGCCAGCCGCTGCACCAGCGGCGAGACACAGAGCAGCACCAGCGTCACGATGACCAGCGCCACCACGCAGTAGGCGGCGGGCAGATAGTGCATCACGCCGGAGGGGTTGGCGGCGAGCCAACGGTGCAGCAGCAGGAGCATCACAGTGGCATAGAGCAGAACAGTGGTCTTGTGGAATACATATTGCAGGGTCATCAGGCCCACACCGGGGCCCAGCGGCAGGCCGCAGTGGTAGAGATAGTAGGACTCCATGGGCACAGCCCCGGCACCCAGGCCGACCACGTTGCCAAAGATGCCCACAAAGGCGGCATCCATGCCGCGCCGCAGGGTGAAGCCCGGCAGGCGGCAGCGGATGATGAGCCAGCAGACGATTCCCTCAAGCAGGGGGTATGTCAGGCCGACGGCCAGCACCAGCAGCACCTGCCAGAAGGAGAGCTGGGCCAGCGCGGTCGAGATCTCGGCCCAGTGGCTGCTGAAGATGAAAACCACTACACAGGTCAGCGCCAGCAGCACCAGCAGAGAAAGGATCGCCTTTTTGCGGGAGGGCTGCTGGGGGGTGTTGGTCTGTTCCATGGGACAAGGCTCCTTTCACGATACTGCTTGCAGTATAACACAGCGGAACCTTGTTTTTGTGAACTGAAACAAAATTTTTCTCGTCACTTTGTGTGATATGATAAAAAAGAACCTCTCCGGCTCACTTCGTTCGCCAGCTTTCCCGGTAGGGGAGAGGCGGCATTGCGAAGCAATGACGGAGAGGTTTTGTGTTACTTTTTCGCTGTCAGATCTTCCACAGCAGCCCGGAGCGTCTGCTCAAAAGCCTCCTTGGAATAATACTGTTCGTACATTTTACGGCATTCTGTCCGCATGGAGGCCAGCTCTTCCGGGTGTTCAATGGCATGCTCCAGCAGGACAGCCAGCTGCTGCGGGTCGTCGTTGTGGTAAACGAAGCCGTTCCGCCCCTCGGAGATGAGCCCGGCGGTGCCGGTGTGCTCCGATACGATGGACGGCTTGCCGAAGATCAGGCCCTCGGTGACAAAGGTGGGCATGGGATCATCGCGGGAAGCGCAGACCAGACCGGTGCACTGCTCCATCAGGCTCTTGATCTCGTCACGGGTGAGCCGCTTGCAGTAGTACACGTTTTCCGGGTAGTCTGCGGTCAGGGTGCGGACGGAGTCCATCATCTCCTTGTCAGCGGCCTGGCCCACAAAGAGGAAGGAGGCCTTCTCCCGTACCTCGGGCGGCAGCAGGCGGATGGCCTTGCAGAAGATATCGTGACCCTTGCGGCGCTCAAAGGAGCCCACCGTGGCAAACAGCGGGCGGCCGCGGTTGTAGCCCAGATCGGTGCGGACAAAGTTCTCTGCCGCGTAATCAGGCAGGCCGTAGATGAGCGGCCGGATCTCGAACTCGGGCCGCACGGCGCGCATGGCGTTGGCGGCGTGGCTGCCCACTGAGTAGACCCGGACATTCTCTCCCAGCTGGGTGGGGATCTGGTGGGCAATGTGGGGATAGCCTGCAAAGGCATCGTGGAGCCACCACAGCACCGGTACGGCGGTGCCGCTCAGGGTACGGACGGCCCGGGCCATGACCACCGTATTGACGATGACGAAGTCGGCACAGAGGGCCATGCCCCAGGCATCGGAGACATTGCGGCAGGACGACCGGGTGATGACCGCGGCCCCGGCATCCAGGAAGAGATGCAGGGAGCCGCCGTCACTGGGGCCCAGCACAAGTACCTCATACCCCATGCTGCGCAGCACCGGCACGGCGCTCACCAGCACGATGGGCGCGCCGGTCATATCCAGCACATGGCTCATAATAAAGGCGCGTTTGCCGTGGGCCGAAAACGCATCCTCGGCGCAGATGCCGCGCTCGTAGTGGAGCAGTGCCTGCGGGATGAGAGTGGGCTTAGTGCAGAGCTGCGCGGCCAGCGCCAGCAGCTCGGGCACATTTTCGGGGTCATGGGCGGCGGCGCGGCAGCGCTCCAGCAGGGTGCGGCTGACCACGGCGCAGCGGTTCTGCGCCTGCAGCGGCTGGCTCTGATAGAGGGCAGTCGCCCCGCCAAAGCCGAACACAGCGTTGCAGACGGCGTAATCTGCACCATCCTGCAGGGCTTTGGCAAAGTACATCAGGGCGGTGGACATCAGCTCCACGTCCTCAGCGGCCAGAAGCACGCCGTCCACGCTTGCGGTCAGTTCCCCATCCAGCCGGTCCACCAGCCGGAACTTGCGGTGGAGCTGGTCAGTCAGGGTGGATTTCAGGGCCGTGCTGCGGGCCGGTGCGCAGACCAGCAGATAGGTGCTCTGGGTGTTGCTGTACTCCTGCAGGGCCAGCTGACGCTGCTGCAGGGGGGTGTAGTTGTTATACATGGCTGTTCCTCCGTTCCGCTTCTCAGTTTCCACGGTGGAACAGGCGCATCAGGCTGCGGATGGGAGCAGTGAGCTTCCAGCTTTTACTGGAAAACACGCTTTCCAGCGAGGTCTCGTAGGCATTGCTCCGGGCCTGCAGATCGGCGTTTTTCTGGCACAACTGTGCGATCTCCTGCTGCAGGGCGGCCACCATCTGCTGCTGGGCCGCGGCATTCTGCTCCAGCTGCTGGATATGCTGCTTTTCGCTGTCCTTGCGCAGCTGGAGCTGCTGCACGCCCTGCAGCACGGCGCAGAACAAAGGCTCGTCCGTCAGGGTCTCCAGCGGAAAGTAGCCATAGCTCACCACCAGCTTCATCCCGGCGGGGTAGTGGGTGGTGCCCTCCAGCCGGTAGTTGGGGTCATCGCCCAGGAACAGGGTGCTGCCGCCGGAAAGGTTCAGGCCGTTGGTGGGTGTGCAGATGATGCGGTCATCTGAAAAGATCAGGTTGGTGATGCAGCAGGGCAGCTCACCCGGGTCGAACCGCAGGGCCTGTGCAGCTACCGGCAGCTCAAAGGTCGCGGTCACGGCACCGGTCAGCTCGTCGGTGGTGCAGTCGGGCGCGGTCAGGGTGTCCTTTTCCGAAAAGCCGAAGCCTGCATCATAATAGAGCAGCGGCTGCAGCAGAGTGGGCGAGTCAGTATGCATCTCGCGCTGGGGGTGTGCCGCAAGGTAGGACTGCACCTTCTGTTCCAGGGCAAGGCAGCGTTCTGCCAGATGGGAAACGCCTTCGTCCGAAAGCTTGAGCTGCTGTTCCAGCTCGGCGATCTTTTCCTGCAGAGCCGCAGTGTTCTCAGGAGCTGCGTTGTTCATAACCGGATTCTCCTCATAATATTATTTCACTTCAGCAGAGGGTGCACCCTCTGCAAAAAATCAGTGTTTTGCCGCAAAATGACGCTCAGGCGTTTCGGTGCGGGCGCTGCGCCGGCGGGGCGCTTCCGCCGCCTTCTGCTCCCGGCGGGAGGTGAGCCAGAACTTCAGGTCCCGGCGGCGCACCAGCAGTTCGCAGATGAGCAGGGTGGAGCCCAGCGAAAGGGTGAACTGCAGCACCATGCCCAGCACCGGGTGAGCCGCAAACTTCTGGGGCATCAGATACCAGGGAATGGCCGTGAGCTCCACAGTGTGGACGCAGAAGATGAACAGCGAACGACGGCCAATGGCCTGAATGGCGTGGGTGACAACGTTCTCCACCCTGCGCTGGAACCAGATGACGATGGAAAGGATGCCCAGGCCCGTTACGGCATCCAGCAGGATGCTCACGGGGCCGAGAGTCCACTCGGCCATCGAGACGCAGTCGGTGCTCTTGGTAAGAAGCACCAGTGCGGCCACGGCCAGCGCCGCCGCGATCATCCCGCCGCGCAGACGGGGCGAAAGGGGCTGATCAAAGATCTTATATTTCTTGGCAAGATAGCCCACATACAGGGCCGGAACGGTGACCATGCCCTGACCGATGCAAAAAGGGGCCTCCCAGGTGATGCAGATGCCCCAGCCTAACAGCATGGTACCCAGCACCGCCCAGTTTATGTACTGCTCCGGGAAGATATTCAGGATGAGATCCAGCAGGATCCATGCGATCATCAGCGAGAGCAGATACCACATGGGGCCGCAGGAGAAGAACAGCTGGCCGAAATAGGTGGCCGTGTGGGGCAGGCCCAGTGCAAAGCCGCCCAGCACCTTGTAGGTCTCGTAGGTGGCGTTGTGCAGGCTGCCGAACAGGCTGTAATGGATGATAAAATGGAACACGGTGGTGGCAATGCCTGTATAGATGTAAGGCTTGAGCAGCGTCTTGAACTGCTGGTCGATGCACTTGCCGATGGAGCGCTTGCGGAAGCCGTAGCCGCTGGCAATGTAAAAGGCCGCCATCAGGGATTCGCGGTAGGCGAACATGAAAAAGGTCAGCGGGTTGATGTGGCTGGCATCGCCCATGGGGTAAAGCTCACCGGTGTGGGCAAAGACGATGGTCAGCATGCCGACACCCTTGAGCAGATCGAACATGCCCAGCGAATTTGCGGCACGGCGTTTGGTTCCCTCCATAAAAAGGTCCTCCTCTGCGCCGCACCCCGCCCCGGGATGGCAGAATTGCCGGATTTTTGGCGCATCATGTTAAAAATTAGAGATATTTATAATAAGTATAATGCTTTTTGCCCTTGCTGTCAATCAAACCCAGGGAGAAAGCACGGTAGGCGGATACCGGGAAAAGTGTACCACACTCACGGCCTGCCCGCAACAAAAGGCAGGATTTACATCCGGGTGCACAGATTGACTGTAAGTTTAAGTTGCATATTTGTGCAATTAAATCTTGCGTTTGAGCCTCCTATGCGGTATACTCTAGGCTAGAGTACCCAGAAGATTCCATTTAGCGGAAACGAAAGGGAATATTTTAACAAAAATAAACAGGGAGTGTAAAATAATGGAAAACAAGGCTTGTAAGGAAGTTGTGACCGTGGCAAATATGCCGTTGACCGTTTTTGATATGATCTCTGCGATGCAGAATAAGTATGCTGACCGTGTGGCGTTCCGCTATGTGGAGGGCAAGGACACGGTGGTGGAAAAGACCTACGCTCAGTATGTGCAGGATATCCGCAAAGCGACCGGCTACCTGCAGCAGGAGCTGGGCGAGCCCAAGGGCAAGAAGATCGTCATCCTGAGCCGCACCAACTATGAGTACGGCGCGGTCGTTTTCGGCACCATGATGGCAGGCGCTGTCATCGTGACCCTGAACCAGGGCAAGACCTGGGCCGAGCTGGAGCATGAGCTGGGCATGGTGGAGCCGGACCTCATCTTCAATGATGGCATCGATTACGGCTACCGCGCCCAGCTGGAAGCACTTTACGGTGCTCGGCTCCGCCCCATGGATGCCTGGACCGCTGCCCCCGAGGCCGAGATGGTCAACCGCATCGACCACGAGGGTCTGCTGATGCTGATGTTCACTTCCGGCACCACCGGCCGCAGCAAGGGCGTGATGCTGAGCGAGAAGAACTACTTCACCGCCTGCCAGATGTACATCGATGGCCAGAAGGACATCCTTGACCAGGAGGAGCGGCTGGCACCCCAGTACCTCGACCGGAACTTCAGCCACTTTACGCTGGTGCCCATGTTCCATCTGGCCGGTTTCATCTGCTACTTTGTCTATGGCATGCAGGGCTGGACCCTGAACCTCTGCTGTGATGCCCGCGACCTGCGCCGGGATATGAGTCTGATGCACAGCGATGCCATGTCTACCCCGCCGGTGCTGGTGGAGATGATCTACAACGAGGTCAAGCGCGGCCATGCCGACCGCCTGAACGGTCTGTGGAACCTGAGCTGCAGCTCTGCGATCCTTGATCCCGCTATCCTGAGCGAACTGGTGAAGAATGGTTTCTACATCAACCAGTGCTACTCCATGACCGAGCTGGCCGGCTATGGCCTGCTGAACGTGACCCAGGAGGGCGACCACCTGCGTGCCCTGGGCAAGCCGGACGGCTTCTGTGAGGTCAAGGTGGACGAGAACGGCGAGATCTGCGTCCGCGGCGGCTGCGTGATGCTGGGCTACTATAAGGACCCCGAGGTAACTGCCGAGACCATCGACAAGAACGGCTGGCTCCACACCGGCGACCTGGCCCGCGTGGACGCGGAAGGCTACTACTATATGACCGGCCGCAAGAAGAACCTCATCATTCTGGACAGCGGCGAGAACGTCAGCCCCGAGGAGCTGGAAAAGCTGCTGGGCAAGTGCGATGCCATCAAGGAGTGCATCGTCAAGGAGATGGGCAAGAAGATCGGAACCGTGGTCTGCTGTGAGGGTGACAAGCAGCAGCAGGTGAAGGCTTTTGTCACCGAGCTGAACCGCACCCTGCCCATGTACAAGCGCATCTCCGTGGTGGAATGCAGCGCCGAGCCCCTGCCCCGCAACGCGCTGGGCAAGCTGCTGCGCAAGTAAAATCAAACGGGAGAAAAAGGAGCAGACCATGGTAAACAATGTCTATGATCTTGTCACCCGGACAATGGAGCAGGAATTCCCCGGGCGGGTGGCCTTCCGCTGGGTAGAGGATGCCACCGGCATCGTGAAGGAAAAGACCTATGCCGAGTATGCACAGGATATCCGCCGCGCCGCTGCCTGGTTTGCCCGGAACATCCCGGAGGTGGAGGGCAAGCGGGTAGTCCTGTTGAGCCGGAACTGCTATGAGTACGGCGTGAATACCTTTGGTGCTGTGCTGGCCGGGGCTGTTCTGGTAACGATGAACCAGAAAAAGACCTGGGACGAACTGAGCTGGGAGCTGGAGCTGGCAGAGCCTGCCCTCATCCTGAACGATGGGGTGGACTACGGCTGCCGTGACCAGCTGGTGGCTGCGTATGGGGAACGCCTGCGGCCGATGGATGTCTGGAAGGACACCGCGCCCGGCGGGCTGGAAAAGAAGATCGACCCCAATGCCCTGATGGTCATGCTGTTCACCTCCGGCACCACCGGCCGCAGCAAGGCCGTGATGCTGGCGGAGCGGAACTTCTTTACCGTGATGCAGATGCACGTTGCCATGGGCGACCACATGCTGGACTTCAAGCACCGGCAGCTGCCCGAGGACAAAAACGATGTCCTGAGCAACTTTGCCATCCTGCCCCTGTTCCATCTGGGCACCTTTATCTGCCTGTTCTCCTGGCCCTTCAAGGGCTGGGCCCTGAACCTTTGCAGTGACCTGCGGAATTTCTACCGGGATCTGGGCCTGATGCACAGCGATTCCATTGCCGTGGCCCCGGTGCTGATGGAGAGCATCTACAAGGATGTCAAGCGCGGCCGCGCCGATAAGCTGAACGGCCTGTGGAACCCCTGCGGCAGCTCTGCCATGTTCGACAGCGAGCTGCTGCTGAATCTGGTGGAAAACGGCATGTACATCACCCAGTGCTACGGCATGACCGAGACCTGCGGCGATGGTCTGGTGAACTACGCCCAGGCAGAGCCCCATATCCGGGCGCTGGGCAAGCCGGACGGCCACTGTGAGTACAAGCTGGATGAGACCGGCGAGATCTGCATCCGGGGCGGCTGTGTGATGCTGGGCTACTATAAAGACCCCGAAGCCACCGCTGAGATCATCGACAAAGACGGCTGGCTCCACACCGGCGACCTGGCCCGTGAGGACGAGGACGGCTATTACTACATGGTGGGCCGGAAGAAGAACCTGATCATTCTGGGCACCGGCGAGAACGTCAGTCCCGAGGAGCTGGAAAGAAAGCTCAACGCCTGCCCTGAGGTGCAGGAGTGCGTGATCAAAGAGCTGTCTCTTATACACATCTCCGAGCCCACGAGACTAGCGCTCATCTC
>ERZ1027095.17-NODE-17-length-69016-cov-9.151201_pt1 | contig 69016 bp, 56 predicted proteins | sample MGYA00519409_ERZ1027095 | MGnify/ENA primary metagenome ERZ1027095 (study PRJEB26926, sample SAMN06164650) | human gut metagenome | biome: ENVO:00009003; feature: ENVO:2100002; material: ENVO:00002003 | host: Homo sapiens | place: USA | collected 2012 ... | reverse complement strand
AAAGACACAGAATGGCAACACGACGCGCATCACCCTCCAGTCGCTCAAGAAGCCGCTCAATCTCATCATCAGAAAGAAAGGCCATCTCTGTATTCTGAATTTTTAGCTTGCGTATACCGCGTACAGGGTTCGGGTTGTGAAAGACCTCAGCTTCAATCAGCACCGTGAACATGGTAGACAGAACGCACAAGTCACGATTAATGCTGGATGGCATTAAGCCGGCCTGTAATTTCTCTGACCGATACTCAAGCATAAATTTTTGCGTCATCTGGCTGGCACGCGGATCTCCCATTTCACGAATCACTTTCTCCATCCGGATCCTGTAGGTATCACCGTAAGCCTGGTTACGGCCATCAAGCATCCACCATATATCAAGCAGCTCTGATAATCTCCGTCGATCAGCAGGTTTAGCCAGCCATGGGTTGTTATGGAAATTCTGTAAAATATGTTCTTTGAAGGCCTCCGCACTCCCTTTCCTGACAAAAATTTTACGTATCCGTTTGCCGTACGCCCCTTGGGGCCTGATATCGAGCAGCCATCGCCCATCATCCATCTTTCTGATCGACATACTTAAGCCCCCTCCTTGTTACTAAATATCCAGCATTTCAATACCTCCTTCTCTCTGGCCTCGGCTATTCCCCTCCCGGCGTTCGCCTGTCTGGATACCTCGCTACGGACGGGCTTGTATCCAATCAGCGATCGAGAACGGCCAGCCTTGAGAAGCTTTATCATTTCGGGATTGGTTTGGATCTTCACGTGGTGAACGGCGGCAACCTGCTCAAGTTGCGGGATACTGACGGCAAACTCATTCTGCCGTCCCTTGCCAAAATGATTTACGCCGTATGCTGTGATGCCGTCCAGATAGTCGAACGCCTCCCAGAACGCCATCACTTCCGGCAAGTCATCCATTACCGCTTTAGCCTGCTCCTCTGCCATTCGCTCCAGTTCCAGACATGTGGCATCAAGCCATTCATCCGGGATATCAATAACGCATTTCAGCGCCCTGACCAGTGCAATTAGTTGCGCGTGATTTTTGGCAATACGCTGATGGCGAATATTCTCGCAACCGTAAAGGCGGGTTGTTTCAGAATCCGAGAGTGCCATAAACAGATCCATAATCGCCCGCTCCTGGCTTACTGCCCGATGGATAAAACCTGATACCTGCTCAACGGGGTAAAGCTCCAGCCGTTTTGCTGCCAGTCGGCTATCTGGTGAGTGGCGTTTTTTATCGGTGTATATACGTACCAGACGCTCGATAATTGCCGATGAGGCGTTTACCGTGGCATTCTGCGCAATCACGACAGCCCCTTTAAAAACGGGGTCATATGTGGCGTTATCATTAGTTTTAACACCACGTACCCCAATACCACCGCCGTTATAGAGGCTTTTCAGGTTATCAAAGTCAAACGCACCTCTTTTTTGCGCATTGTCCCCCCGGTCTGCTTCAATCAGAACAACAGGTAATCCGGCGACCTGTCCAAAAGTTCGCTTCCAGCCTGATTCCGATCCTTTGGTTGGATCAACACCTTCATAGTTGTCACGGCCACACAAACGCCAACAAAAATCAATCAGCGTTGTTTTACCCGTTCCAGGCTCTCCGGTAATCTCAAGAAAAGGGTAAGACGTGTTTTTCTGCCTGATTTGTTCGCTGAACAACGAACCCAGCCAGAAGGCCAGGGTAATAATTCCCTTTTCACCAAAAGCCAGCCAGAGATCTTCCACCCAGGATATTGTGAATTTATCCGGTTTTTTATAGTTAATCTGCAATATTGGTTTTTTATTCAATGGTTTTGCGTTTATGCCATCAATTTCAAAATAATCCTCTTCATTGATTTCGTAGGTTTTACCATTACAAACCGCGACATCATTAAACAGCCACGCGCCAATCTCTTTGTTGTATCCGATAAAATCCTGACCGATAACATTTTTTATTGCGGGAAGGTCATTTTTTATTAATGCATCAAGGTGCGCAGTCGTTCCGGTATAAATACCGCCTTTTGCCACATGCAACAGGCGTTTTTTAAATTCAGATGCGGATGTTAATTGTCCTGATGTAAAGGTGTTTTTCACCGTCGCACCATCCGGGAACGTAACACGGAAGTAATACCATGCTTCATCCGTGTCATTGTTTCGAATGTAATAAAGCGGCGCCGGGTTACAGTTTGCGATTTCTTTTACAGCGCCGGATTCCTTAAGTGCAATTTTGCGCGCTTCATCTTCGTCAACATTTCGCTCATTTATGACGCGTTCAACAGCCTTCATATGGCGCTCAATATCCAGTTTGAACCAGAAAACACGGTTATCAAAAGTAAAATGAAATTCCTTTCGCTCACGAAAGGAAAACATTATCAGCGCCTTATCTCTCGGAGATTTTGCCAGCAATAAATCACCGTAATAACGGTATCTTTTCACATCATGGCCACGCAGCTTTCCGGCGATGTGTAAATCATTCCAGTCGCGTTTATTGCTGTTTTTTCCTGGTAACGCCGCTGCCGTTCTCCAGCCGTCTTCGGCGCTGCGTTCTGCATGTTTTTTCGCATAACGCTCACCCGCACGCCCGTTATCCAGCGCCCACACGATAACCGGACGGGGATTATCCCCGCACAGCTTCGCCAGCTCTTCCAGCGCCTTATCAGGGTAGTTTACGGCAGACATGACAGAAACGGCCGCAATGCCATTCTGGTTAAGGCTGATGGCATCAAAGATACCCTCACAAATCCAGATTTCTTTGGCCTTGCTTAAATCATCTCCCGGATAAGCCCACCACAACCCCTTGTAGCTGCCGGAAAAATTCGCCTTGCGCGCGAAGCGTTCCGGTCGGTCTATGATGCGCTCCCACCACACGCCGTCAGCCAGTGTAAAACGCACAGTAGCGGCCTGTTCGCCGCTTTCCTTGTCCTGGTATCGCTCCTGAGTAAATGCTCCCTTCAGTGGCTCCACAGCAATATTGCGTGCTTCCAGAAGATAAGCTGTCGCCGCTGCGTATGGATTGTCTTTCGTGCTGATATAGCGATCTGACCATGATGAAAACACATCCGGGTAAAGTTCTTTGGTCAACAGGTCTGTACCGCATTTATTTTCGCGCCCACAGTGCACGATGTACGGCCTTTCAAGGCTGGTAAAGAGCTCCTTCTTTCCACATTGCGGACAAACACCATACCGGAGGTAGTTATTTTCTTCTTTGAAGTTGTAATCACGGATAAGACGGTTAATAATCTCTTTTCTGGTGTTATGTTTCATATATAAATCCCCCCCACTGCACCTTTTGCAGTGGGTTTTTTATTAATTACTCGTTGCTTATTGCTTTGGCAATCCCGGCGGTTTCGGCGCTATGCCATGAAAAAATTCCGCCGGATGAATGCATACCAGATTTTATTGATTGTAATTCCCTATAAATAATGTTAGACAGAGATGCAATTTCTTCATTTATAATTTCTGCTGATGCTCTGCCATTTTTATCGTCAAAAACCACAGATATTAAACTGACGAGATTAATCACATCTGTGAGATCTTCCTTTGCACTTTCTGTAAAAAAGCCAACATATTCTCTATCTAAAAAATTTTCGCTATTCTGACGTTTAGACATAAAAACTCCCCGACCCGTTAAGGCCGAAATATAAATTTAATTCAGTTATCAGTTGGTAATTCGGGAATCAGGCGGAAAGCTGCGTCACCTTCAACGCCCTGAAATGTGTCATTCCCAGCTCTTCCAGCCCTTCGGCTGCGCGGCGTATGGCTTCGCCCGGTCCCGTTCCGTATACCGTTGCATGTGCATGTGCATGTGCATGTTTGGTTAACCCACGTTTATTAACGGCATAACCCAACACAAAGAAACGTTTTTCACCACTGCCATTATTTTTACGGGATGTTGAACGGGTTTTCATTTCTTCACCTTTACCACTGATGCTGTGAGTTCTTCTTCTGGCAACTGATATTTCGGCGCAATTTCTTCCGTATACCTGATAGCGTCCCTTGCCGCTTTTCCTTTTGATTTATATTTATATGTGGTCCGGTAGTTTTCTTCCTCTCCTGTTACCACATTACGCAATTTAATATGAATCTCGTACATCGTTACCCCTCCATGATTTTTACTGCGCATTTGTGGGTTAATCGCCCCTGTTCATTCGTGCGGCTGTACTCCATGCGGCTGGCAGCACGCAGGGCATCATCACAGGTCTGATATTCCCTGACATGAAAAAACTGACGAACGTCGCCGCTCTGGCAGTTAATCAGGGTGATAAGGAGCTTAAACATTGCACGCCTCCCGGATACGAATACGGGCAACAAAGACCAGACGGGATGCCGGAAGCAGGGCGCGCGCTTCGCGCTCACTGGCAGCGGTAACGGTATGAAGGCGAATATTTTTACCGTGGCACTGCATAAAGCGCCAGATAAAATCAGGGCGTGTTGATATAGCCATTTTGGCGGCTCCTTGATTAAGTTTACGGAGTCTCGCCAGCACGCTGCTAAACATGGTGGCGGGACGTAACAGGGTTAGCAGACTGGCAATCAAGGAACCAGCGAGCGCAAAGGCTCCCCCATTACGCCCCGCCATAATACGGGGTAGGGTGGAATTACGGGCACAAAAAAACCGCATTACGGAAATATAGCGGCTACCCGCTTGATTGTTCAGGCTGCTAAACCCGGCACCCGCTTTATGAGGTGCGGGCAAACGATACGCCATGACAAAAAAGCGAGTCAAGCAATATTGCAAATTATTTTTGCTCACTTGCGCTGAGTGATTGATTTTAAAGAGTAAAAAAGCCATAATCATTTCTGCCTATTACTTCTTATTGCTGACTTTAGGTGCATTAAATGCACATCCTTGACTGGTTGGCTCGCTAGCTTCAGCGAGCTTCTTTTTTTTTGCTCTGCTGCCAGTCCTTGGCCTCCTTCCCCCACATGTAGCAATACGTTCAGATCTGTAAGTTTTGCCACCCAGTGATGGACGCAATAAACCACCAACGCTTATTCAACTCTGGCGCTACCGGATTCTCTCTCCCTTTTCTTTTTGGCGTTTTCGTATGGGTTATTCACTTTGGCAATAACTGGCGGATTACGTAGCCACCACAAAACATCACTTAACAGCCAGGTACATGAGCAACGCCCCAAAGAGTGACGAGGAGGAAAAGCACCGATCTTCTCCAGTTCCCAGCGGCGGGAGCGTGAAAGCGTGGTCATTTTTTTACACTTCTCTTCCCTGATGCGTTCTTCGCAGTCAAAGCCATACTCGGCGAGTATGGTGCGGCGCTGTTCTGGAGTTGGTGGAATGAATGCGGATTGAGTCATATTTCCCCCTATGTTTCTGAACTTTCGGGGGAGATTTTTGTTTTACGGAGTTTTGAAAGCAAGTATTAAAGGTCTTATTAAGATGCTTGCTGGTCTTACTGAGATGATGCTTTAATCCATCTTGATATAGTACTTTTATCAAAGCGCATATTGAGTCCTGCCTCTCTTGCTTCCGCGGTCAATATATCAGCAAGTTTTACCGGATTGTTTTCGAGTTCTTTATAATGAATAACAAGCATCGCACGAAAAAAATCCTTCATTGTTTTAGATAATCGTTCTATATTGTTTTTATTGGTGCATATGTCTTTCTCTCCATCCTCAGAACTTAATATATTGTTACCCGCACACAAATATAAAGTATCTGCCAATGGATTAACATAATCTTTTCTTAACTCGCTATTGGAGTTTGTAGCATTTTGTATTTTTAAAAAATCATTCTTTAAGATATATAAATCACCAATATCAAAAGAAACATCCTCAGTAACAATTAGTCCTATATGTATATCAACGTCAGAAGCAATTATAATATTGCTATTAATTATTCGGTTGGCTTTAAACTTCTTATTAAAATCATAGTTGGCAAAAAAACTTCCCCCCAAAGCGAAAATGCCGCCTATTTCAACAAAATACTTATGGTATTTTTCTTGAATACCTTTAAATACTGGTGGCACAACTGCCACAGCTCTTTCATCCGTTGCTATTCGATATACACTATATATGTGATAATTTTCCCCATAATATACCCCCCTGTTATAATAATTTAACAAAGCAAATGCAGTATCAATTGCTATGTCACCAAATTTGGGCGCTACATATGAATGACTTAGAGATTCGCACATTGAATCAAATATAATTCTCGACTTGGTTTTTATATAATTAAAACCATGGTGTTCTGCCGCCCTTTCTGAAATGGCATCAAGATCAGATAACCGTGATTTACACGGTTCTGAATCCATAAACTTACGCAGACAATCGAAATTAACCACATCTTTTTCATCTGGGATATTTAATACTCCATATGCAGATTCAATTTTTATACAAATACGAATGCAGCCTGTCACAGCCCAATGAATAAGATCGTCAATATCGCAGTCTAATAACTTTGCCGCGCGCTCAATAGGATAGTAATCTCTTAGTGGTAACGTCATTCTTTTCGCTCACATATTATTTATCTTTAACCATTTTTTCTAAACATTCAAGCCAGTCATTTAGAGCCTTTAATTTAAATGGGATATACTGGCTAAGATTATAGTTAAATTCTGCGGAGCCTGCATTATATACGTGACCTAATAATGACTCGACAATATGAGGCATTACCCCCATGTTGTTTAATCCAGTTGAAAATGTCCGTCTTAAATCGTGTAGTGTCCATTTTTCATTATGCCCGAATATTTTATACATTCTGCGACCTTTCAGAGAAACAGCTCTATGCGTTCTCTCCTCACCCAAAAGTAAGCCCGTCCTCCCGGTTTCCTGTTTTAGCTCTTTTAACCAGTCTCTTATGCCTTCGGGAATTGGCCGAATAATCTTTTTATTACTTTTACTGTTATTTCTTGGAACAATCCAAACCCATTCATTAAAATCCCACTCAATCCAATGAGAACGGCGAATCTCTACAGTTCTAGCCCCAAAGACAATAAGCAACTTTATTAATCTAGAAAAATAAATATCCCGATGTTTCTCCTTTGCAAAATACCAAAGATCTGATAGTTCGGCATCACTCAAAACACGGTCGCGCTGTCCGGCAGATTCCCCTACATCGGTTAACGTTAAATGAACCAGGGCATCACTGATGGCATAACGCCGAACATTGCAAAACCGCAATGCCTGCTTGGAGAGCTGAAACATACGCCCCGCCGTTTTTGAACTTATAGCGCGAATCTCATCAAAACATTTTACCCAATGGCGAGTATCGCACCGTGATAACGGATAATGGCCTATTCTGGGGTAGACATGTTTGCAGAATTGCGCCCTTATCAATTCCTCATCTTTGCGCTTATGTCTTGCATAATTGACCAACCAATATTCCAACGCATCTCGAACAGTAACAGGAGCACGGGATTCTTCAGTAAAAAGTTGGAGTTCAATTTTTGGATCAAGACCATTAGCCAACCATTGACGGCAACGCTCACGCCACATCCTGGCATCTTTCAGACTAATATCAGGGTAATTCCCTAGAGTAAGACGAATAACTGAACTCTCACGCCCTCCAAGGCGATATGAAAAAACCCAGCTCACATGCCCTTTAGTTGATAACCTGACCCCTAACCCCTCTCCGTCAGCAAGCATTTCAACACGATCCCTATGCGTTCCTTGCAGCGCCTTTAGTTTCCTGTCGCTGAGCTTATTCGTTCCAGACATCATCACCGTTCCGATATTGATACACGCATTGATACACGTGAAATATTAATATCCAGAAAAAATGAAATCGAGCATGAACACAAAATCACTACAACATAATGATTTTGATTGATTTTTTATATCCAGAGGGTAAACACCAGAAAAGTCAGGAACATAAAAAACATTACTTCTACAGTATGTTTCATATCTATAACCATATGATTTAAAAACAAATCACTTCGCACGGGCAGGTTTTGGCACCGCAACAAAGCGCAAGACACGCAGTATACCAGTAAAACTATTCATTCGCGGAATCTGTTAATAAAGCTCGAATTGTGATGACGATCACACATGTTAAAACCTATAATTAATTGCTACTAAAATATTAATGAATTGAAATGGTGTCTCTTTATGGCAATTAACAATACCGGCTCGCGGCGATTACTCGTCACGCTAACAGCCCTTTTTGCAGCGCTTTGCGGGCTGTATCTACTCATTGGCGGAGGCTGGCTGGTCGCGATTGGCGGCTCCTGGTACTACCCTATCGCTGGCCTTGTGATGCTCGGCGTCGCCTGGATGCTGTGGCGCAGTAAACGCGCCGCGCTTTGGCTGTACGCAGCCCTGCTGCTCGGCACTATGATTTGGGGCGTCTGGGAAGTTGGTTTCGACTTCTGGGCGCTGACTCCGCGCAGCGACATTCTGGTCTTCTTCGGCATCTGGCTGATCCTGCCGTTTGTCTGGCGTCGCCTGGTCATTCCTGCCAGCGGCGCAGTTGCCGCACTGGTGGTCGCACTGCTGATTAGCGGTGGTATCCTGACCTGGGCCGGATTTAACGATCCGCAGGAAATCAGCGGCACCTTAAGCGCCGATACCACGCCAGCAGAAGCCATCTCCCCCGTTGCCGATCAGGACTGGCCTGCCTATGGTCGCAATCAGGAAGGTCAACGCTTTTCACCACTGAAGCAAATTAACGCTGATAACGTCCACAAGCTGAAAGAAGCCTGGGTGTTCCGTACTGGCGATGTGAAGCAGCCGAACGATCCGGGCGAAATCACCAATGAAGTGACGCCAATTAAAGTGGGCGACACCCTTTACCTGTGTACCGCGCATCAACGTCTGTTTGCGCTGGATGCCGCCAGCGGTAAAGAGAAATGGCATTACGATCCTGAGCTGAAAACCAACGAGTCCTTCCAGCATGTAACCTGCCGTGGCGTCTCTTATCATGAAGCCAAAGCAGAAACTGCTTCGCCGGAAGTGATGGCGGATTGCCCGCGTCGTATCATTCTTCCGGTCAATGATGGTCGTCTGATTGCAATTAACGCTGAAAACGGCAAGCTGTGCGAAACCTTCGCCAATAAAGGCGTGCTCAATCTGCAAAGCAATATGCCGGACACCAAACCGGGTCTGTATGAGCCGACTTCGCCGCCGATTATCACCGATAAAACCATCGTGATGGCCGGTTCAGTCACCGACAACTTCTCAACCCGCGAAACGTCTGGCGTGATCCGTGGTTTTGATGTCAACACCGGGGAGCTGCTGTGGGCTTTTGATCCGGGCGCGAAAGATCCGAATGCGATCCCGTCTGACGAACATACCTTTACCTTTAACTCACCAAACTCGTGGGCACCAGCGGCCTATGACGCGAAGCTGGATCTGGTCTATCTGCCGATGGGCGTCACCACGCCAGATATCTGGGGTGGTAACCGCACACCGGAACAGGAACGTTATGCCAGCTCGATTCTGGCGCTGAATGCCACTACCGGGAAACTGGCGTGGAGCTATCAGACCGTTCACCACGACCTGTGGGATATGGATCTTCCGGCACAGCCGACGCTGGCGGACATCACCGTTAATGGTCAGAAAGTGCCGGTTATTTACGCTCCGGCGAAAACCGGCAACATTTTTGTGCTCGATCGTCGTAATGGTGAACTGGTGGTTCCGGCCCCGGAAAAACCGGTTCCCCAAGGTGCTGCCAAAGGCGATTACGTGACCCCTACTCAACCCTTCTCGGAACTGAGCTTCCGTCCGACGAAAGATTTGAGCGGTGCGGATATGTGGGGTGCCACCATGTTTGACCAGTTGGTGTGCCGCGTGATGTTCCACCAGATGCGCTATGAAGGCATTTTCACGCCGCCATCTGAACAGGGTACGCTGGTCTTCCCGGGTAACCTGGGGATGTTCGAATGGGGCGGGATTTCCGTTGATCCGAATCGTGAAGTGGCGATTGCCAACCCAATGGCACTGCCGTTTGTTTCGAAACTGATCCCACGCGGTCCTGGTAACCCGATGGAACAGCCGAAAGATGCCAAAGGCACGGGTACGGAATCCGGCATCCAGCCGCAGTACGGTGTACCGTATGGCGTCACGCTCAACCCGTTCCTCTCACCGTTTGGTCTGCCATGTAAACAGCCAGCATGGGGCTATATCTCGGCATTGGATCTGAAAACCAATGAAGTGGTGTGGAAGAAACGTATTGGTACGCCGCAGGACAGTATGCCATTCCCGATGCCTGTACCGGTGCCGTTCAATATGGGTATGCCGATGCTTGGCGGGCCAATCTCCACGGCGGGTAACGTGCTGTTTATCGCCGCTACGGCAGATAACTACCTGCGCGCTTACAACATGAGCAACGGTGAAAAACTGTGGCAGGGTCGTTTACCAGCGGGTGGTCAGGCTACGCCAATGACCTATGAAGTGAATGGCAAGCAGTATGTGGTGATCTCCGCAGGCGGTCACGGTTCATTTGGTACGAAGATGGGCGACTATATTGTGGCTTATGCGCTGCCGGATGATGTGAAGTAAGGCTTGCTCAGATTGCTGACAACGTGCGATTTGTTCATGCCGGATGCGGCGTGAACGCCTTATCCGGCCTACAAAACTGACAACGTGCGCTTTGTTCGTGCCGGATGCGGCGTGAACGCCTTATCCGGCCTACAAAACATTTGCAAATTCAATACATTGCGCGTAGGCCTGATAAGCGTAGCGCATCAGGCAGTTTTGCGTTTGTCATCAGTTTCATGCCCGGAGAGATCCGGGCATATTTCCGAATACGGTCTTTTTATACCGTAAACCCTAACATCATCCCCGTATCTTCATGCTCCAGCAGATGGCAGTGCGCCATATAAGCATGTTCTTTCGGTGCATCGTGATTAAACTTCACCAGCACTTCGCTGACATTACCTTCTACCTTAACGGTATCTTTCCAGCCTGCGCGATGCGTCGCTGGCGGTTTGCCATTTTCTGACAAGATACGGAACTGCGTACCGTGGATATGGAACGGATGCAGCATCATGTCGCCCACGCCAGAGATAACCCAACGTTCGTACTGCCCTTTCGCCGCCGCAAACATCGGCTTATTCATATCAAACGCCTGACCGTTGATTTTGTTGGCATGGTGGAAATCGAACTTCCCGCTGTGGTTCATATGATTCATATTGCCGTGCCCCATATGGCCCATCATCTGGCTGTGATCCATCCCGGCCATCGCCTGATCGCCATATTTCTCCATCAGCATCTGCATCCCCATCATATCGAGCATTGGGTCCATAGAAAGTTGCAGCTTGCGTACCGTCAGCCCCTCCAGCGAAGGTAACGCAGGCAGGCTACTTAATGTGTCTGGCAAAGCACCAGAGGCACTAATGGCAATCGGCTGAATCCGCATTACCGGATGCGGCTTGTCAAACGGCGTAATCGCCATCCCCATCTGGCTGACCGGCAGCGTCACCAGGTCAAAGGGTTTGTTGTCGTTAACCTCCACCAGCACTTCAAAACGCTCGCCCATCAGCACTGGCAGCTCGTTCACCTTCACCGGTTCAGGTAGCAGACCGCCGTCGCTGGCAATCACATAAAGCGGGCGATTGTCGCTGGTGGCGAAATTGAGCGAGCGGGCATTACAGCCATTGAGCAAACGCAGGCGCAGCCAGCCACGCGGGGCAGCGTGTTGCGGGTAGATTACACCGTTGGTCAGCAACGTATCGCCAAACCAACCCACAGCGGCGGTCATCACATCCAGTTGATAATCAATCTGCCCGTCTGCGTTAAATTTTTTATCCTGAACAATCACCGGGACATCATCAATACCCCACTGTTTTGGCAGCATTAATTTCAGGATCTCGTCATCTTCAATCACCACCAAACCAGCCAGCCCCATCGCCACCTGTCGCCCGGTCTTGCCATGTTGATGTGGATGGAACCAACAGGTAGCGGCAGGTTGATCAACGTTCAACGTCACCGAGCGCTTGCCACCTGGCGGAATAATTCCCTGCGGGCCGCCGTCCACTTCACCCGGTACTTCCAGCCCGTGCCAGTGCAACGTCGTCTCTTCCGTCAGTTGGTTGTAGATATCAACCGTTACCGCTTTGCCGCGCTGTAATTTCACCGCCGGCCCCAGCAGATTGCCGTTATAGCCCCAGGTAGTTGCGGTTTTCCCGCCAAAGGTGGACTGACCTGCGCCAATAGTTAACTGAATGCGATTACGGGCATCGGTCGTGAGCAAATCAGGGATCGGTAACGTTGGGCGTTCCGCCGCAAATACTGCGCGGCTCCACAGCGGCAAGGCTGAAGCCACACCCAGCGCGACGGAATATTTCAAGAAATCACGACGTTGCATAGTTATTTCCTTATTCTTAAGCAGGCGAAACAAAATCAAACGTTGAGCATAGTCCTTCCCCTTACGGGAAGGTCAAGCCGCAGACACAATTTAATCGACAATAATGGTCGTCGCCTCGCTCGCAGTGTGCTAACGTTTATCTTCTTTAAGCCCCTGGTAGAAGCAATGAAGACGTTTTTCAGAACAGTGTTATTCGGCAGCCTGATGGCCGTTTGCGCAAACAGTTACGCGCTCAGCGAGTCTGAAGCCGAAGATATGGCCGATTTAACGGCAGTTTTTGTTTTTCTGAAGAACGATTGTGGTTACCAGAACTTACCTAACGGGCAAATTCGTCGCGCGCTGGTCTTTTTCGCCCAGCAAAACCAGTGGGATCTCAGTAATTACGACACCTTCGACATGAAAGCCCTCGGTGAAGACAGCTACCGCGATCTCAGCGGCATTGGCATTCCCGTCGCTAAAAAGTGCAAAGCCCTGGCTCGCGATTCCTTAAGCCTGCTTGCCTACGTCAAATAATCCCTGATACCTTTTTGTAGAAATATTGACCGTGCATCCGCGGTCAATGTTAGCTATTATGTTGCGCCATTTTTTTACGGGTGTTAACAAAGGAGATATCAACCCATGGCCGAAAAAAAACAGTGGCATGAAACGCTACACGACCAGTTTGGGCAGTACTTTGCGGTAGATAACGTTCTGTATCATGAAAAGACCGATCACCAGGATCTGATCATTTTTGAGAACGCCGCATTTGGTCGCGTAATGGCGCTGGATGGCGTAGTACAAACCACCGAGCGCGACGAGTTTATCTATCATGAGATGATGACCCATGTTCCGCTACTGGCCCACGGTCACGCGAAACATGTGCTGATTATCGGCGGCGGCGACGGTGCCATGCTGCGTGAAGTAACCCGACATAAAAACGTTGAGTCAATCACGATGGTGGAAATCGATGCGGGTGTCGTGTCGTTCTGCCGTCAGTATCTTCCCAACCATAACGCCGGTAGTTACGACGATCCGCGCTTTAAACTGGTGATCGACGATGGTGTCAATTTCGTTAATCAAACCAGCCAGACCTTTGATGTCATTATCTCCGACTGCACCGATCCTATCGGTCCCGGCGAAAGTCTGTTTACTTCTGCATTTTATGAAGGCTGCAAACGTTGCCTGAATCCTGGCGGTATCTTCGTCGCACAAAACGGCGTCTGCTTTTTACAGCAGGAAGAGGCCATCGACAGCCATCGCAAACTCAGCCATTACTTCAGCGATGTTGGCTTTTATCAGGCGGCGATCCCGACCTATTACGGCGGCATCATGACCTTTGCATGGGCGACAGATAACGACGCCTTACGCCATCTCTCAACCGAAATTATTCAGGCGCGTTTTCTCGCTTCTGGCCTGAAATGCCGTTATTACAATCCGGCAGTCCATACGGCAGCTTTTGCCTTACCCCAGTATCTGCAAGATGCACTGGCTTCACAGCCGTCCTAAGGAGAAGATAAGAAATTGAAAAAACTGAAACTGCATGGCTTTAATAATCTGACCAAAAGTCTGAGTTTTTGTATTTACGATATCTGCTACGCCAAAACTACCGAAGAGCGCGACGGTTATATTGCTTATATCGATGAACTCTATAATGCCAACCGTCTGACCGAAATCCTGTCAGAAACCTGTTCCATTATCGGGGCCAATATTCTTAACATCGCCCGCCAGGATTACGAGCCACAGGGTGCCAGCGTCACTATTCTGGTGAGCGAAGAACCGGTCGACCCGAAACTTATCGACAAAACAGAACACCCCGGCCCACTGCCAGAAACGGTCGTTGCCCATCTCGATAAAAGTCATATTTGCGTACATACCTACCCGGAAAGTCATCCTGAAGGCGGTTTATGTACCTTCCGCGCCGATATTGAAGTCTCTACCTGCGGCGTGATTTCTCCGCTGAAGGCGCTGAATTACCTGATCCACCAGCTTGAGTCCGATATTGTGACTATTGATTATCGCGTGCGCGGTTTTACCCGCGACATTAACGGTATGAAGCACTTTATCGACCATGAGATTAATTCGATTCAGAACTTTATGTCCGAAGATATGAAGGCGCTGTATGACATGGTGGATGTAAACGTCTATCAGGAGAATATCTTCCATACCAAGATGTTGCTTAAAGAGTTCGACCTTAAGCACTACATGTTCCACACCAAACCGGAAGATTTAACCGACAGCGAGCGCCAGGAAATTACCGCTGCGCTGTGGAAAGAAATGCGCGAGATTTATTACGGGCGCAATATGCCCGCTGTTTAACGTCTCAGGCGGAGCACGGAGGCTCCGCCTGATTTACTTACTTCTGCTGCACGAAATTACGGTAAGCCGCCACCACCTGAAGAAAATCCTCAACGCCGCACAGCGACAAGCTCTCTTCATCGTAGTAGTTCATCCCCTCTTCCATTTCATCGCCAGCGAATTCCAGTTGATTGGCGCGAACCATCACCTCTTCACCGTCCATCCATAGCGTGTATTCATGCCCTGCCCGCTGCCAGGATCGTTCGCTGCCTTTGAGCGTGCGCGCTGCGTCTTCCACTTCATCAAGCAAGGCCAGGTTTTCTTTCACCTCTTCATTAAACCAGTGCCCGATGACTTCATGCCCCATGGACATGCGCACCTTTACCACTCCGGTAATATCGCGCAGAAATTCGTAATCCATAGTGTGTTCCTCTGCTCCCGGCAATGCGCCGAAATCGCATTGCGCCATTGATGTAATTATCGCAGCCTTACCGGAGAAAAACAGCGGAACGGCGATGGTTTAGAAATAAAAAATGCCCGGGAATCTCATTCACCGGGCATTGTGTCGTTTATGCGCAGCGCGTGCGCTTACTTATTAAACCGCAGTCTGGAAAATCACCCCGTCCGCTTTTTCGGTGTACTGAGAAAGCTGGTCGAAGTTCAGATAACGGTAAGTATCAACGGCTGTTTTATCTACCTGCGCCACGTAGGTCTGGTACTCTTCCGGCGTCGGCAGTTTGCCAATCAGCGCCGCAACAGCAGCCAGTTCCGCAGAAGCCAGGAAGACATTCGCGCCAGTACCCAAACGGTTCGGGAAGTTACGGGTAGAGGTGGAAACCACCGTCGCACCGTCTGCTACACGCGCCTGGTTACCCATACACAGGGAACAGCCAGGGATCTCGATACGAGCACCACTCTTACCGAAGACGCTGTAGTAGCCTTCTTCGGTCAGCTGCGCAGCGTCCATACGCGTTGGCGGTGCCACCCACAGGCGGGTCGGCAACTGACCTTTGTGCGCATCCAGCAGTTTACCAGCAGCACGGAAGTGACCGATGTTAGTCATGCAAGAACCGATAAATACTTCGTCGATCTTCTCGCCCTGTACCGCAGACAGCGGACGTGCGTCATCCGGGTCGTTCGGAGCACAGAGGATTGGCTCTTTGATATCCGCCAGATCGATGTCGATCACTGCCGCGTATTCCGCATCTGCATCGGCTTCCAGCAGCTCAGGATTCGCCAGCCATTTTTCCATGCCCTGAATACGACGCTCCAGGGTACGACGATCGCCGTAACCTTCCGCGATCATCCACTTCAGCAGGACGATGTTAGAGTTCAGGTATTCAATGATCGGTTCTTTGTTCAGCTTGATGGTACAACCGGCAGCAGAACGCTCGGCAGACGCATCGGTCAGCTCAAATGCCTGCTCAACTTTCAGATCCGGCAGACCTTCAATTTCCAGAATGCGGCCAGAGAAGATGTTTTTCTTACCTTTCTTCTCAACGGTCAGCAGACCTTGTTTGATTGCATACAGCGGAATGGCATGTACCAGATCGCGCAGGGTGATACCCGGCTGCATTTTGCCTTTGAAGCGTACCAGAACGGATTCCGGCATATCCAGCGGCATTACGCCTGTTGCGGCTGCAAATGCCACCAGACCAGAACCCGCCGGGAAAGAGATACCGATCGGGAAACGGGTATGGGAGTCACCACCGGTACCGACGGTATCCGGCAGCAGCATACGGTTCAGCCAGGAGTGGATTACGCCGTCACCCGGACGCAGCGACACACCGCCACGGTTCATAATGAAGTCCGGCAGCGTGTGGTGCGTGTTCACGTCAACTGGCTTCGGATACGCCGCGGTGTGGCAGAAAGACTGCATCACCAGGTCAGCCGAGAAACCCAGGCACGCCAGGTCTTTCAGTTCATCACGGGTCATCGGGCCGGTGGTATCCTGAGAACCAACAGAAGTCATTTTCGGTTCACAGTACGCGCCCGGACGAATGCCTTTCACGCCACAGGCACGGCCTACCATTTTCTGCGCCAGCGAGAAGCCGCGATCGCTCTCAGCGACATCTTTCGCCTGACGGAACACATCGCTGTGCGGCAGGCCAAGTGCTTCACGCGCTTTGGTGGTCAGGCCACGCCCGATAATCAGCGGAATACGGCCGCCAGCACGCACTTCATCAATCAGCACATCGGTTTTCAGTTCGAAGGTTGCCAGCAGTTCGCCGGTTTCGTGGTTACGCACTTCACCTTTGTACGGGTAAACGTCAATTACGTCGCCCATGTTCAGGTTAGAGACGTCGACTTCGATTGGCAGTGCACCCGCGTCTTCCATCGTGTTAAAAAAGATTGGTGCAATTTTACCGCCGAGGCACAAACCACCGCCGCGTTTGTTCGGCACATGTGGAATATCATCGCCCATAAACCACAGAACGGAGTTCGTGGCGGATTTACGCGATGAACCCGTACCCACAACGTCACCGACGTACGCCAGCGGGAAACCTTTCTGTTGCAGAGCTTCAATCTGTTTGATCGGGCCAACAACACCAGGCTGATCTGGCTCAATACCTTCACGGGCGTTTTTCAGCATCGCCAGCGCGTGCAGTGGGATATCCGGGCGTGACCACGCATCTGGTGCCGGAGAGAGGTCATCGGTGTTGGTTTCGCCAGTGACTTTGAAGACGGTAACGGTCAGTTTTTCAGCCAGCGCCGGGCGATTCAGGAACCATTCGGCATCCGCCCAGGACTGCATTACCTGCTTCGCATATTCGTTGCCTGCTTTGGCTTTCTCTTCTACGTCATAGAAGTTATCGAACATCAGCAGCGTGTGAGAAAGTGCTTTGGCAGCGATCGGTGCCAGTTTGGCATCATCCAGCGCGTCGATCAGCGGATGAATGTTGTAACCACCCTGCATAGTGCCCAGCAGTTCAATGGCTTTTTCCGGAGTCAGCAGCGGGGATTTAGCTTCGCCTTTGGCGACAGCAGCCAGGAAGCCTGCTTTGACATAGGCGGCTTCATCGACGCCAGGGGGAACACGGTTGGTTAACAGATCTAACAGGAATTCTTCTTCGCCCGCGGGCGGGTTTTTCAGCAGCTCTACAAGTGCGGCCATTTGGTTTGCATCCAGGGGTTTGGGCGCAATCCCCTCAGCGGCACGCTCAGCTACGTGCTTACGGTATTCTTCTAGCACGACGGTTCTCCTCGCTCTCATTGTCATAGTGCGGCAGGCGATTCTCTTCACGCTCCTGTGAGACAGCAGTTTGTAGGGTAAATGCCCAGTACCGCAACGGGCAGAATAGCAGGATTTTGACGATGTGTTAATCTGTTTACAAAAAAGCAACATAAAAAGTGGCTGAATCGTTAAGGATAGTCTAGAGAATGTTTCCCTCCGTAAAAACTTCGTTAATTCGCATGGTGATAATCACCTTTCTCAACGAATCCCAAGATTAGTCAAAATTTAAACTACGGCCTCTTTATACTCGGATTCACAGCACCTGCGGGTGGCAGTTCGCCGACCATTGCGATTTCCTTGAGATCCGAATTATGAAAATGACTTTGCCGTTTAAACCCCATGTGCTGGCGCTAATTTGCAGTGCCGGGCTTTGTGCCGCCTCTGCCGGGCTATATATAAAAAGCCGCACAGTGGAAGCGCCTGTGGAAGCGCAATCGACACAACAGACTGCGCCTGACATCTCCGCAGTTACGCTTCCTGCAACGGTTTCCGTGCCTCCTGTAACACCTGCCGTCGTCAAATCTACATTCAGCACTGCACAAATCGATCAATGGGTCGCGCCCGTCGCGCTGTACCCCGACTCTCTGCTTTCACAAGTGTTAATGGCATCAACCTATCCGGCAAACGTTGCTCAAGCAGTGCAATGGTCACACGATAATCCACTTAAACAAGGCGATGCTGCTATTCAGGCGGTATCTGGCCAGTCCTGGGACGCCAGCGTCAAATCACTGGTGGCCTTTCCACAGTTGATGGCGTTGATGGGCGAAAACCCGCAATGGGTGCAAAACCTGGGCGATGCTTTTCTGGCGCAGCCGCAGGACGTGATGGACTCGGTACAGCGATTGCGGCAACTGGCGCAACAAACCGGCTCGCTGAAGTCATCAACTGAACAAAAGATCATCACGACAACGAAAAAAGTCGTACCGGTAAATCAGCCCGCCAACGCCCCTGCCACACAATCAAATACCGTTTCTACGTCCAGCCCCGTCGTCGCAGAACCTGCACCGACCGTAATAACCATTGAGCCAGCCAATCCGGATGTGGTTTATATTCCGAACTACAACCCAAACGTGGTTTACGGCAGTTGGGCCAATACCGCTTATCCGCCAGTTTATCTGCCGCCGCCAGCCGGAGAACCGTTTGTTGACAGCTTTGTGCGCGGATTCGGCTATAGCATGGGCGTTGCTACCACATACGCACTATTCAGCAGCATCGACTGGGACGACGACGATCATGACCATCATCATCATGACGATGATGATTATCATCACCACGATGGCGGTCATCGTGACGGTAATGACTGGCAACACAACGGCGACAACATCAATATCGACGTCAACAATTTCAACCGTATCACCGGTGAGCATCTTACTGATAAGAATATGGCATGGCGGCACAATCCAAACTACCGTAATGGTGTGACCTATCATGATCAGGATATGGCAAAGCGGTTTCATCAAACCGATGTCAACGGCGGAATGAGCGCCACGCAGTTACCTGCTCCAACACGCGACAGCCAGCGTCAGGCGGCAGCAAGTCAGTTTCAGCAACGAACACACACCGCCCCCGTCATTACGCGAGATACCCAACGTCAGGCAGCGGCACAGCGGTTTAATGAAGCTGAACACAATGGGAGCTATGACGACTTCCGCGACTTCAGCCGTCGCCAGCCACTGACCCAGCAACAAAAGGACGCCGCTCGTCAGCGTTATCAGTCGGCTTCTCCTGAGCAGCGCCAGGCGGCTCGCGAGAAAATGCAGACTAACCCACAGAACCAGCAGCGAAGAGAGGCGGCACGTCAGCGTATTCAGTCCGCGTCGCCTGAGCAGCGCCAGGCGGTTCGCGAGAAAATGCAGACTAACCCGCAGAATCAACAGCAAAGAGATGCAGCACGTCAGCGTATCCAGTCTGCCTCGCCTGAGCAGCGTCAGGTTTTTCGAGAGAAAGTTCAGGAGAGCCGCCCGCAGCGTCTAAACGACAGTAACCATACTGCCCGATTGAATAATGAGCAACGGTCAGCGGTACGCGAACGGTTGTCTGAGCGTGGAGCAAGGAGACTGGAAAGGTAAATTGCAGGCGTAAAAAAGCGGCGTTGTTAGCCGCTTAAGACTGATGACAAACATCGAATCGCCCGATGCGCAAGCTTATCGGGCCTACACAAGCCATGCAATATATTGAATTTGCATGATTTTGTAGGTCGGATAAGGCGTTTACGCCGCATCCGGCATCAACCACGAGCACTTTATCAACAATCTGAAGCGGCCAGAATAGCCGCTTCTTAATTTGCCGGATGTTCCGGCAAACGAAAAATTACTTCTTCTTCGCTTTCGGGTTCGGCAGGTCGGTAATGCTACCTTCGAACACTTCTGCCGCCAGGCCCACAGACTCGTGCAGAGTCGGGTGCGCATGGATGGTCAGTGCGATGTCTTCAGCGTCACAACCCATTTCGATTGCCAGGCCGATTTCACCCAGCAGCTCACCGCCGTTAGTACCGACAATTGCACCACCGATCACACGGTGAGATTCTTTGTCGAAAATCAGCTTGGTCATACCGTCTGCGCAGTCGGAAGCGATAGCACGACCAGAAGCAGCCCACGGGAAGGTGGCGGTTTCATAGCTGATGCCTTTCTCTTTCGCTTCTTTCTCAGTCAGACCTACCCATGCAACTTCTGGTTCGGTATAGGCGATGGACGGGATAACTTTCGGATCGAAGTAGTGCTTCTTACCGGCGATAACTTCAGCGGCAACGTGACCTTCGTGAACACCTTTGTGTGCCAGCATTGGCTGACCGACGATATCACCGATAGCAAAGATGTGCGGTACGTTGGTACGCAGCTGTTTGTCAACGCGGATGAAACCACGGTCGTCAACTTCCACGCCAGCTTTGCCTGCGTCGAGGTTTTTACCGTTCGGCACACGACCAATCGCTACCAGCACGGCGTCGTAACGCTGCGGTTCAGCGGGTGCTTTTTTGCCTTCCATCGTCACATAAATGCCGTCTTCTTTCGCTTCAACGGCGGTAACTTTGGTTTCCAGCATCAGGTTGAATTTCTTGCTGATACGCTTGGTAAAGACTTTAACGATGTCTTTATCAGCTGCCGGGATGACCTGGTCGAACATTTCAACCACGTCAATCTGTGAACCCAGCGCGTGGTATACGGTGCCCATTTCCAGACCGATGATACCGCCACCCATTACCAGCAGGCGTTCTGGAACTTCTTTCAGTTCCAGCGCGTCAGTGGAGTCCCAGATACGCGGATCTTCATGCGGAATAAACGGCAGTTGAATCGGGCGAGAACCCGCTGCAATGATCGCGTTGTCGAAGTTGATCACGGTTTTACCGTTCTCACCTTCAACTTCCAGGGTGTTAGCCCCGGTAAATTTACCCAGACCGTTGACCACTTTGACTTTGCGGCCTTTCGCCATACCAGCCAGACCACCGGTCAGCTGATTGATTACTTTCTCTTTCCAGGTACGAATCTTGTCGATATCGGTTTTCGGTTCGCCGAAGACGATACCGTGTTCAGCCAGCGCTTTGGCTTCTTCGATAACTTTTGCTACGTGCAGCAGTGCTTTAGAAGGGATACAGCCGACGTTCAGGCAAACACCGCCAAGAGTGTTGTAACGTTCTACGATTACGGTTTCCAGACCTAAATCAGCGCAACGGAAGGCAGCGGAGTAACCTGCGGGGCCTGCCCCAAGTACCACGACCTGAGTTTTGATTTCAGTACTCATCATGACCTCTATATATTTATCTCCGGCGGGTCTGACGTTTTTTTTATGACGCCCATTATCCACCGGGTCGTTCTATCCGTCGGTATTTTACAAAATTGTTAACAATTTTTAAACAACAAACGGCAACCGATTTGTCTATTCGCTAATAATCTCAATACATTCATGAGATTACCAGAAAAAAGCCGGCCGTTGGGCCGGCTCTTTTACTTACATCACCAGACGGCGAATGTCAGACAGCGTGTTGTTAATGATGGTAATGAAACGGGCACCATCAGCACCGTCGATCACGCGGTGGTCGAAGGAGAGAGAAATCGGCAGCATCAGACGCGGCACGAACTCTTTACCATTCCACACCGGCTCCATCGCGGACTTGGAAACGCCGAGGATAGCCACTTCCGGCGCGTTCACAATCGGCGCGAAGTGGGTAGTCCCCAGGCCGCCGATGCTGGAGATGGTGAAGCAACCGCCCTGCATTTCGCCCGCAGTCAGCTTACCGTCACGCGCTTTCTTAGAAATAGTCATCAGCTCGCGAGACAGCTCGATGATGCCTTTCTTGTTGACGTCTTTGAATACCGGAACAACCAGACCGTTCGGGGTATCCACCGCCACACCGATGTTGATGTATTTCTTCAGGGTCAGACGCTGACCGTCTTCCGACAACGAACTGTTGAAGCGAGGCATCTGCTCAAGAGCTGCAGCAACGGCTTTCATGATGAAGACAACTGGGGTTATCTTCACATCCAGCTTACGTTTCGCCGCTTCTTCGTTCTGCTGTTTACGGAACGCTTCCAGCTCGGTGATATCGGTTTTGTCGAAGTGGGTAACATGCGGGATCATCACCCAGTTACGGCTCAGGTTCGCACCAGAGATTTTCTGGATACGGCCCAGTTCCACTTCTTCGATTTCACCAAACTTGCTGAAGTCCACTTTCGGCCACGGCAGCATGCCTGGGATACCGCCGCCAGTCGCCGCCGGAGCTGCTTCTGCACGTTTGATAGCTTCTTTCACGTAAGCCTGAACGTCTTCGCGCAGGATACGACCTTTACGGCCAGTGCCCTTCACTTTCGCCAGGTTAACGCCAAATTCGCGTGCCAGACGGCGGATCAGCGGAGTCGCGTGAACGTAAGCGTCGTTTTCAGCAAATTCAGATTTGCCTTCGGCTTTTGCAGCCGGAGCTGCTGCCGGGGCTTCAGCTTTTGCTGCCGGAGCCGGCGCTGCCGCTTCCTGTTTCGCAGGAGCTGCCGCAGGCGCTGCGCCTTCAACTTCGAAGATCATAATCAGCGAACCAGTTTTCACTTTATCGCCAACGTTGACTTTCAGTTCCTTCACGACGCCTGCAAACGGAGCCGGAACTTCCATAGAAGCTTTATCGCCTTCTACGGTGATCAGTGACTGTTCAGCGGCAACTTTGTCGCCCACTTTCACCATCACTTCGGTCACTTCAACTTCGTCACCGCCGATATCCGGAACGTTAACTTCTTTCACGCCAGCTGCTGGTGCAGGGGCCGCTGCCGGAGCCGCCTCCTGTTTAGCCGCCGGAGCTGCCGCGCCTGCTTCACCCGCGACTTCGAAGATCATAATCAGCGAGCCGGTAGACACTTTGTCACCCACGTTCACTTTGATCTCTTTCACGGTGCCTGCAAACGGAGCAGGAACTTCCATAGAAGCCTTGTCGCCTTCTACGGTGATCAGCGACTGTTCAGCTTCAACTTTATCGCCAACTTTCACCAGGATTTCGGTCACTTCAACTTCGTCGCTGCCGATATCCGGAACGTTAACGTCTTTTGCTGCCGCAGCCGCTGGTGCTGCTGCCGGAGCTGCTTCTTTCTTCTCTTCTGCCTGAGCAGGTGCAGCGTCTGCTGCACCGTCGGCGGAATCGAAAATCATAATCAGTGCGCCGGTCTGGGTTTTATCGCCAACAGAGACTTTGATCTCTTTAACGATACCCGCCTGCGGAGATGGTACTTCCATAGAGGCTTTGTCGCCTTCTACGGTGATCAGCGACTGTTCGGCTTCAACTTTGTCGCCCACTTTGACCAGGATCTCGGTGATTTCAACTTCATCAGCCCCGATGTCCGGTACTTTGATTTCGATAGCCATTATTCTTTTACCTCTTACGCCAGACGCGGGTTAACTTTATCTGCATCGATGTTGAATTTGGCGATTGCGTCAGCAACCACTTTCTTATCGATTTCGCCACGTTTAGCCAGTTCGCCCAGCGCCGCAACCACGACATAAGAAGCATCAACTTCAAAGTGGTGACGCAGGTTCTCACGGCTGTCGGAACGACCGAAGCCATCAGTACCCAGTACGCGGTAGTCGTCAGCCGGTACGTAAGTACGGACCTGCTCAGCGAACAGTTTCATATAGTCGGTAGATGCCACTGCCGGAGCGTCGTTCATCACCTGAGCGATATACGGAACGCGCGGAGTTTCCAGCGGGTGCAGCATGTTCCAGCGTTCACAATCCTGACCATCACGCGCCAGTTCGGTGAAGGAAGTCACGCTATAAACGTCAGAACCTACGCCGTAATCTTTCGCCAGGATCTCTGCCGCTTCACGGACGTGACGCAGGATAGAACCGGAGCCCAGCAGCTGAACTTTACCTTTGCTACCTTCAAGGGTTTCGAGTTTGTAGATACCTTTACGGATACCTTCCTCAGCACCTTCCGGCATTGCCGGCATATGGTAGTTTTCGTTCAGCGTAGTGATGTAGTAGTAAACGTTCTCTTGTTTTTCACCGTACATACGCTCCAGACCGTCATGCATGATGACAGCAACTTCGTAAGCGTAAGCCGGATCGTAAGAGATACAGTTCGGGATAGTCAGCGACTGAATGTGGCTGTGACCATCTTCGTGCTGCAGACCTTCGCCGTTCAGGGTGGTACGACCGGAAGTACCGCCGATCAGGAAGCCACGCGCTTGCTGGTCGCCAGCCGCCCAGCACAGATCGCCGATACGCTGGAAACCGAACATCGAGTAATAGATGTAGAACGGGATCATCGGCAGATTGTTGGTGCTGTAAGAGGTCGCCGCTGCCAGCCAGGAACAACCTGCGCCCAGCTCGTTGATCCCTTCCTGCAGAATCTGACCTTTCTCGTCTTCTTTATAGTAAGCAACCTGCTCGCGGTCCTGCGGGGTGTACTGCTGACCGTTCGGGCTGTAAATACCAATCTGACGGAACAGACCTTCCATACCGAAAGTACGCGCTTCGTCGGCGATGATCGGTACCAGACGATCTTTGATCGACTTGTTCTTCAGCATCACGTTCAGAGCACGAACGAAAGCGATAGTGGTAGAGATCTCTTTGCTCTGCTCTTCCAGCAGCGCGCCGAAATCTTGCAGGCTCGGCAGCTCCAGCTTCTCGGTGAAGTTCGGCTGGCGGCTTGGCAGATAACCGTGCAGTTTCTGACGTTGAGCGTGCAGATAGGTATGCTCTTCAGAACCTTCCGGGAAGGTGATGTACGGCAGTTTTTCGATATCTGCATCAGACACCGGCACATTGAAACGGTCGCGGATGTGACGCACGCCGTCCATGTTCATTTTCTTAACCTGGTGCGCGATGTTTTTACCTTCAGCCGCGTCGCCCATGCCGTAACCTTTAATGGTATGAGCAAGGATTACCGTCGCTTTGCCTTTGGTTTCCTGCGCTTTCTTGAATGCAGCGTAGATTTTCTTCGGATCGTGACCGCCACGGTTCAGCGCCCAGATCTGCTCGTCAGTCCAGTCTGCAACCAGAGCTGCGGTTTCAGGATATTTACCGAAGAAGTGTTCACGAACGTACGCACCATCTTTCGATTTGAAGGTCTGGTAGTCGCCGTCAACGGTTTCGTTCATCAGCTGGATCAGTTTACCGCTGGTATCTTTACGCAGCAGTTCATCCCAACGGCTACCCCACATCACTTTAATCACGTTCCAGCCAGCACCTTCGAAGATGCCTTCCAGTTCGTTGATGATCTTGCCGTTACCGGTGACCGGGCCGTCAAGACGCTGCAGGTTACAGTTGATAACGAAGACCAGATTATCCAGTTTTTCACGGGTAGCGATGGTGATCGCACCTTTGGATTCCGGTTCGTCCATTTCACCGTCGCCGAGGAACGCGTAAACGGTTTGTTTAGAGGTATCTTTCAGGCCACGGTGTTCCAGATATTTCAGGAATTTAGCCTGGTAAATAGCACCAATCGGACCCAGCCCCATAGATACGGTCGGGAACTGCCAGAATTCCGGCATCAGTTTCGGGTGCGGATAGGAAGAGAGGCCATTGCCGTGAACTTCCTGACGGAAGTTATCCAGCTGCTCCTGAGTCAGACGACCTTCCAGGAAAGCACGAGCGTACACGCCCGGGGAGATGTGGCCCTGGAAGTAAACCAGGTCGCCGCCATCCTGCTCGTTGCGTGCACGGAAGAAGTGGTTAAAGCACACATCATAAATGGTTGCGGAAGACTGGAAGGACGCCATGTGGCCGCCCAGTTCGAGGTCTTTTTTCGACGCACGCAGAACCGTCATGATGGCGTTCCAGCGGATAGCTGAACGAATACGGCGTTCCAGTTCCAGATTACCCGGATACTCCGGTTGTTCTTCAACGGGGATGGTGTTGATGTAGTTGCTGATACCGGTGCCTGCGGCTACGTTGACACCGCCTTTGCGGGCTTCAGCAAGCAGTTGGTCGATCAGATACTGAGCACGCTCAACACCTTCTTCACGGATGACCGATTCGATCGCCTGGAGCCAGTCGCGAGTTTCGATCGGATCCACGTCATTTGGGAAACGTTCTGACATGGGTTATTCCTTATCTATCTAATAACGTTGAGTTTTCTGGAACCTGTCCCATTGAACTCTCGCCGGAAAGCTCAATAAGACAGGTTCTACGTTTAGTTGCCGCGCTTTTATATGCGCTTGATTTACAACATCTTCTGGATAATTTTTACCAGAAAAATCACTAATTCTTTCGTTGCTCCAGACGACGCAGAGAACGCTCACGGCGGCTCTCTTCACGGCTTCTGTCGAGCAAAATTTCTTCGATAAAGGCCAGATGGCGATGCGATGCTTCGCGCGCTTCTTCCGGCTTACCGGCCATAATCGCTTCAAATATGCGGGTGCGGTGACTACTCACCAGCGGCAGCATCTCGCGACGCGAATAGAGCAATTCGAAGTTCTGGCGGACATTCTGGGCCAACATCGGCTCCATACACCTTAGCAGATGAAGCAGAACCACATTGTGGGCCGCTTCGGTGACGGCAATCTGATACTGGAGTACGGCGTTTGATTCCGCGTCCAGATCGCCAGACTGCTGCGCCAGCTCTATGGCATGGTGGAGTTCACGGATGCGTTCCTTGTCTTCATCGGTACTACGCAGCGCGGCGTAATAAGCGGCGATACCTTCCAGGGCGTGTCGTGTTTCGAGCAAGTCATACTGTGATTCAGGATGGTCGGAGAGCAGCTCCACCAGCGGATCGCTGAAGCTTTGCCATAGGCTGCTCTGGACAAAAGTGCCGCCACCCTGGCGACGAAGCAACAAGCCCTTCGCTTCGAGACGTTGAATCGCCTCACGCAAGGAGGGACGGGAGACGTCGAACTGTTTTGCCAGTTCACGTTCCGGTGGGAGTTTTTCGCCCGGGCGGAGAGTGCCTTCGAGGATCAAAAACTCCAGTTGCTGCTCAATCACATCGGAGAGTTTTGGTTGGCGGATTTTGCTGTAGGCCATGAGTTCCTGTCTTAAGCCACTTGCCGAAGTCAATTGGTCTTACCAATTTCATGTCTGTGACGCTAAAGTAACAAAGTATTCACCTTATGTCCATACAGGTTTTGATTGAAATCATGAAACTGTGCACATTTTAACAACTTGACATATATAACGTTTCAAAGTTGTAACTATGCACAAATGTTAAATTTACCCACCAAGGGGTGACCTTAACAGAATTGAAACGAAAAAATATTTCCTCTGAACCGATTCACCAAGCAACAAAACGCATAACAATTCAATTATGTGAATTAATATGTAAAATGAATGTTCAGGGAAGGAGAGAAAGGTAGTATTTACCTATGTTTTCTTTTTACATTGCTTATTATCACTGCAATCGCCACCGTAACCTTCTCGTAGCGAAAATCATCACTTAACCAGAACGTGATGATTTTCAGGTGACAGATTCTGTTTAGAGTTCATTCTGAATCTTTGAACAAAGGCAATCCTTGCGAACGCCGCCATTCTTTGACGATTTTCAGGATGTTTTCAGGTTTACCATCTTCTGGGGAATTAGGATAGAAAATGAGATCTCCCTTTTTAGGATGTTCAGTAATTTTAATGAAATGATCCACTAAGGTATCGAGATATTTTTCTAATTTTTTCCCTTTTAGGGATTTATCTTTGCTAGTTGCATTTACTATCTCCTCAAGCATTTCAAGAAATTCACCTTCTGTGTAAAAATATATTTTATATTTTAAATCATGCATATACATTATCTCCTGTAGTGAATTTCATCATGTAGTCGAGGCGTAACAATCCTTTAATTATCAATATCATAAATTTCGCCACCACATTCAATCGCAACACTATGATATATATGGAATTCTTTAACAATTTCCTTAGAGCCATAATGCCAACCTTCAAGAGGCGCTTTTGCGATTAATCCTTGTTTTATACGTGTTTGGTTACCAGTTGAAAACTGCGCTATCAACTCCGGATACTGACTCACCTCCAGCCAAAGGGTATCGGTGAAAGCGGGAAATTGATAAAATAACCTAATGAAATTTCAGTATTTTACCTGTTTTTTAAGAGCACCCACATTATTATTTTATGTTATTAACATCATCGCATTAGCCAGACGCGATGATGTTCCATATATAGTTTTATTATCTACTTTATTTAGAGTCTTTAAACAAGGGTAGCCCCTGTGAACGCCGCCATTCTTTGACAATTTTCAGGATGTTTTCAGGTTCATCATCTCCCTTCTTTGCAGGATAGTAGATAAGATCGCTCATCAACGGATGTTGTGTAATTCTGGTAAGATGTTCTTCTAGATCATCCCAATATTTGTCAAGCTCTTCCCCTTTTAATTGAGCGTTATCCCCGGTTGGATTTGTAAACTCGCCAAGCAACTCAATGAATTCCCGCTCTGTGTAATCTTCTATTTTATCTTTAAAATTATACATTTAACTATCTCCTGTAATAAATTTCATCATGCAAATGAGGTGTGCCCTCCTTAAATTATCAATATCGTAAATTCCGCCACTATATTCAATCGCAACACGATGATACATGTGGAATTTTTTAACGATTTCTTTAGTGCCATAATGCCAACCTTCAAGTGGTGCTTTTGCGATTAATCCTTGTTTTATACGTGTTTGATTACCGCTTGAAAACTGCGCTATCAACTCCGGATACTGACTCACCTCCAGCCAAAGGGTATCGGTAAAAGCGGGAAAATGATAAAATAACCCAATGAGGCTTCAGTATTTTTACCTGTTTTTTAAGAGCAATCACATTATTATTTTATGTCATTTATATCATCGCATTAGCCAGATGCGATGATGTTCCATATATAGTTTTATTATCTACTTTATTTAGAGTCTTTAAACAAGGGTAACCCCTGTGAACGCCGCCATTCTTTGACAATTTTCAGGATGTTTTCAGGCTTATCATCTCCTTGACTTTTAGGGTAGAAAATGAGATCGCTCCCTGACGGATGCTGTGTAATTTCAATAAAATGATCTACTAATGAATCCCAGTACATTTCTAGCTCCTTACCTTTTAAGGGCTTTCCATCTTTCATAGTTGATCTCAATCCGCCTAAAAAATTAAGAAATTCCTCCTCGGTATAATCTTCGAGCTTTTCTTTAAACATATTTATCTCCTGTAGTGAATCTCATCGTGTAGTCTGGGGGTAACAATTCGTAAGTTATCAATATCGTATACGCTGCCGCCATATTCAATTGCAACACGATGATGTATCTGGAATTTTTTAACTATATCTTTAGGGCCATAATGCCAACCGTCAATAGGTGCTTTTGCGGTCAATCCTTGTTTTATACGTGTTTGGTTACCACTTGAAAACTGCGCTATCAACTCCGGATCCTGACTCACCTCCAGCCACAGCGCCTCGCGAAACTCATCAAAGGTTTTAAACTCCCGTCCGCGCAATTTATCAGCAATATGCGCCGGGATTGGTGCGCCGTTGCCGTTATTGGATACCGACATATCCAGCCAGCGAGTTCCTGGTGAAAGCGGGACGCCGTGCCCTGTTACAACACCAGGCAGCTTTCGCGGATCCTCCTTCAGGTAAACATAGATAGGCTTAATACCGGATCCCGCCGGAAAAACCAGAATATAATCGTTGAATTCTTTCGGATCAGGAACCGGGAATGGCGGCGTGGTATAGGTATCTGTACCGTCCGGAATCGGCGTCACCAGAATGGTGGGCTGATCCAGCGGCGGCCTGTCGTTACCGGTATGGCCCGGAACATTCCCATGTTCCGGATTTTCCGGCGTCCAGGTAATCAGGGGGCCATCGACATCGTGAGCGGGGGTAAATTCATAACGCTGCGTCTGCTCGTTCCACTGCATGTTCGCCACGCGGACGTTTTCATACGGCGTACCTTCACCCGTATGAACACCATATACCTGGGGCTTGCTGTGAATGTCAGTTCCCCAGAAAAAACGCACCCGGGTAGTGGCGGTACTGCCTGCAAGCGCTTTCTGGCGCAGTTCTTCCTCATACCAGAACTCATCACGTCCAGGCACACGAGCACTGCCCTCACCCGCAGAGGGAATATACAGAGCAGATGCCAACGCACCGATGTAAGAGCCGCGGGTTGCACTGAGTACGCCACTGAGCGACCATTTTCCCCATATTTGAGTCGCCAACACACTACCCGGAAACAGTAGCATGGTTTGAGCTTCTGCGGGTTCCCCGATAACGTTAGCCTCGGGATGGTGGTATCCACAGCAGTCATCAACCACTGGCTGAGCGAAAATCGCTACTTGACCGAAGTTTTCAGCGGGTTCTTCTGCCGTTCCGGCATCTGTACATCCCTTCTCCTTCAGACAGGATTTGGCATAGACCGGTTTAACCGCTGGTGGAGAGAGTGGAAGGTTAACAACTGGTAGCGGCTCAGGGTTAAGATTACTGGCAGGTGGGTTTTTAGGTGGAATAAATAAGCTATTATAGCCAGCAGAAAAGGCCAACCAGTCAAATTCCGTATTGGCTATTAGATGTTTGCATAATATGTAGTCATAATTAACATTTACACATTCGGTAGGAAGATTATTGTCAGAAATGTTTACATGAATAGCAGTTAATGAAGCATTTCTTAGCTGAATATAATAATACCGTTCCCAGCGCCCGCTTTTATTTATACGATACAAATCGATTTCAATAAATAACCGCTCATTCTGATTGATGGCATTAGACAGTAGCGGTGAGCTTTTATCAATGAGTTTGCAAAATTGTAGCCCCTGTAGATTAACGCCTTTACCAGTACTGGTAATGGCGTTGGTGAGTGCAAAGGCAAAAATTTCATCTTCATGGCCAACCTGCCAGCGATTACCAACCGACGCATACGTCCCACAGCCTGAAGAAATATCGCCCTGCTTCTCACCGATTATTCTCAGGTAAACAATATCGCCCACTTTATTTCATTCCCGTTTATCCTTAACTTTTTTGCATTAAATAGAAAACTTATTTCTCGATCAATAAGAAACTCTTTTAATGAAAAATTATTTCAATTACTTAACGTTTTCACTTAGCTCGCAATATTATATTTAAATACTCGCGTTACAACCCCATTGTATTATTAACATCTATTTATTCTTATATGACCTTTTGTAAGATTATTGTGCTGGTGGCTAAGGCATGGTGTTCAGCAGGCAGACAAATCCGACATATAGCTAGTTAAAACAGTATGTTATCAGACTTAAAGTATCTATTAAATGTGATGAAAAACTTACAATTGCTTTTTTTTTATCCAGAAAATCAACACATCTACATAAAGCAGGTGCATTCTCGCGCATATACCATTATCTTGTGATAGTTAAAAGTACTATCATCATAATTCAGTTACATAAAATGTAAAGAAACCAATACAACAAACGGAATTACAAAATTACACACGCATTGCTGCGTAGTTCAAAAAAACAACACAACACGAGGTTTCATAATGGAAGGTCAACAGCACGGCGAGCAGCTAAAGCGCGGCCTTAAAAACCGCCATATTCAGCTTATCGCGCTGGGTGGCGCGATAGGGACAGGGCTATTCCTGGGTAGCGCCTCCGTAATACAGTCCGCAGGGCCAGGGATTATCCTGGGTTACGCCATTGCTGGTTTTATCGCCTTTCTGATCATGCGTCAGCTAGGTGAAATGGTGGTCGAAGAACCTGTCGCAGGCTCCTTTAGCCACTTTGCTTATAAATACTGGGGCAGTTTTGCCGGTTTCGCCTCTGGCTGGAACTACTGGGTACTGTACGTTTTAGTTGCCATGGCAGAGCTGACTGCCGTGGGTAAATACATTCAGTTCTGGTATCCGGAAATCCCAACCTGGGTTTCTGCCGCCGTGTTCTTTGTGGTGATCAACGCCATCAACCTGACAAACGTAAAAGTGTTTGGCGAGATGGAGTTCTGGTTTGCCATTATCAAAGTTATCGCGGTGGTAGCGATGATCATCTTCGGCGCCTGGCTGCTATTCAGCGGCAACGGCGGCCCGCAGGCGAGCGTTAGCAACCTGTGGGATCAGGGTGGTTTCCTGCCACACGGCTTCACCGGTCTGGTGATGATGATGGCGATTATCATGTTCTCTTTCGGTGGTCTGGAACTGGTGGGGATCACCGCAGCAGAAGCTGATAACCCGGAGCAAAGTATCCCGAAAGCAACTAACCAGGTTATCTACCGCATCCTGATTTTCTATATTGGCTCGTTAGCCGTTCTGCTCTCACTAATGCCGTGGACCCGCGTTACCGCCGATACCAGTCCGTTTGTGCTGATCTTCCACGAGTTAGGCGATACCTTTGTAGCGAATGCGCTGAATATCGTGGTACTGACTGCTGCGCTCTCCGTGTACAACAGCTGCGTATATTGCAACAGCCGTATGCTGTTCGGTCTGGCACAACAAGGGAACGCGCCAAAAGCGCTGGCGTCTGTCGATAAACGCGGCGTACCGGTTAACACTATTCTGGTGTCTGCGCTGGTTACGGCATTGTGCGTACTGATTAACTACCTTGCCCCAGAGTCCGCTTTCGGACTGTTAATGGCGCTGGTGGTATCTGCACTGGTCATCAACTGGGCGATGATCAGTCTGGCGCATATGAAATTCCGTCGAGCCAAACAAGAACAAGGCGTGGTAACTCGCTTCCCTGCCCTGCTTTATCCGCTGGGTAACTGGGTCTGCCTGCTGTTTATGGCGGCGGTACTGGTGATTATGCTGATGACCCCAGGAATGGCGATTTCGGTATACCTGATCCCGGTATGGCTGATCGTGTTAGGTATCGGCTATCTGTTTAAAGAGAAAACCGCCAAAGCCGTAAAAGCGCATTAATCTCTCTACGCCCTCACCCGTGCAGGGTGAGGGCAATAATCTTTACACCAACGCCCCGTAAATCGTCAGTAGCGCAATTACCACCACGACCACGAACGAGGTTTTCTTCGCCATTGAAACCGCTGCCTTTGGCGTCTCCACCTTATCGACATGCGGTTCACGCGCCAGAGAGAACTGTGCCAGACGCGTTAATACCTGATATTGCGAAGTATGGAAATCACCCAGCGAAGCAAACCAGGCCGGTAACGCTTTCTCACCATGACCGATCAAGGCATATACCACACCCGCAAGACGAACCGGCACCCAATCCAGTACATGAAGCACGCCATCAATGCCGGACTGTAAACGATGATGCGGCGTCTGGTATCGCGCCAGCCAGTATTGCCATGCACGCAAAAACGCATACCCCATCAGCGTAACGGGTCCCCAGGTTCCCCCCACAATCAGCCAGAACAGCGGAGCAAGATAAAAACGAAAGTTAATCCACAGCAATGCATTTTGCAGCTCACGCAAATACTCACGTTCATCGCAGCCTGCCGGGACGCCGTGAATCATGGTGAGTTCGCCAGCCATCGTGGCACGGGCATGGCTATCATTACGTGAAGCAGCTGTCAGATAAGCATGATAATGAAGACGAACTTTACCTGCGCCAATACACAGCAAACCAATCAGCAGCCACACCAGCAGCGTGGGAACGTTGAACAATACTCCCTGCAATGCGCGTAACAGTAAAAAAGTCACGCCCATCGCAATAATGGTCATGCATAACGTGCGCCCGAGAGAAAAATGTTTCACCCGCCGAAAGAACGCTTCAAGACGATGATCAAGCTGCCAGTGCTCGCCCAACTTAAACAGGCGCTCGAAAATTAACACCAGTAAGGTTGTAAATAGCGTCATGTTGTCTCCTTGCTGACCAGCGCACGAAACCGTGCCCAATCAAATGCAGGGCCGGGATCGGTTTTCCGATCCGGCGCAATATCACAATGGCCCGTCATGTTATTAGCGATATCCGGATAGCGATCAATCAGTGCCCGCGTAACCGCCGCAAGCTGTTGATACTGCGCATCGGTATACGCCAGCGTATCGGTGCCTTCCAGCTCAATCCCAATAGAAAAATCATTGCAGCGTTCACGCCCCTGATACTGAGAGACTCCCGCATGCCAGGCACGTTTATCGAAAGGAACATACTGGACTATTTCACCATCGCGGCGAATCAAACAGTGAGCGGAGACGCGCAAATGGGCGATCTCAGCAAAGAAAGGATGCGCCTGCGGATCAATAGTTCCAGTGAATAATGCGTCGATCCACGGACCGCCAAACTCGCCTGGCGGCAGGCTAATATTGTGCACCACCAGCAGAGTGGGTGTTTCGTCATCCGGGCGGCAATCGTAATGTGGTGAGGGAACGCGGCGCGCGCCAGCCAGCCACCCCTGTTCTAACAACATGCAGGATCTCCTTATATGTGGTGCTAATACCCGGTTCAGAGTAGCATGTTTCTACCTTATGATTCGTTAGCTATCTGGAGTTTTAACATGCCGCCTCGCCGCTATAACCCTGACACCCGACGTGACGAGCTGCTGGAACGCATTAATCTCGATATCCCCGGCGCGGTGGCCCAGGCGCTGCGGGAAGATTTAGGCGGAACAGTCGATGCCAACAATGACATTACGGCAAAACTTTTACCGGAAAACTCTCGCTCTCATGCCACAGTGATCACCCGCGAGAATGGCGTATTTTGCGGCAAACGCTGGGTTGAAGAGGTGTTTATTCAACTGGCAGGCGACGATGTCACCATAATCTGGCATGTGGATGACGGCGATGTCATCAACGCCAATCAACCCTTGTTCGAACTCGAAGGCCCATCCCGCGTGCTGTTAACCGGCGAACGCACTGCGCTTAATTTTGTGCAAACCCTTTCAGGAGTTGCCAGTAAGGTACGCCACTATGTTGAATTGCTGGAAGGCACCGACACTCAGTTGCTGGATACGCGCAAAACCTTACCCGGCCAGCGTTCAGCTCTGAAATACGCGGTACTTTGCGGCGGCGGAGCGAATCACCGTCTGGGGCTTTCTGATGCCTTCCTGATCAAAGAAAACCATATTATTGCCTCCGGCTCAGTGCGCCAGGCGGTCGAAAAAGCGTCCTGGTTGCACCCGGATGCGCCAGTAGAAGTCGAAGTAGAGAATCTGGAAGAACTTGATGAAGCCCTGAAAGCAGGTGCCGATATCATCATGCTGGATAACTTCGAAACAGAACAGATGCGCGAAGCCGTCAAACGCACCAACGGCAAGGCGCTACTGGAAGTGTCTGGCAACGTCACTGACAAAACACTGCGCGAATTTGCCGAAACGGGCGTGGACTTTATCTCCGTTGGTGCGCTAACTAAACACGTACAGGCACTCGACCTTTCAATGCGTTTTCGCTAATTGCTAACAGATTTATCCGCTCCATCGCGGGCGGATAAATCTCCCCTTCCCCAACTTTCTTCGTAACGCCTCGCAAATTTCTTGTCTTTCGCTGCAACGAAATAAAAAACCTCGGAAGCTGCTTTCCCGTTTCGTTTTTTGCCCCTCGCTTGTGCTGATGGCGTTTGCCAAAGTAGCGCCAACCAAATCAAGGAGCGAAACAGATGGACAAGCAACGCGGTTTTACACTTATCGAACTGATGGTGGTTATTGGCATCATTGCCATTTTAAGCGCCATTGGTATTCCCGCTTATCAAAACTACCTGCGCAAAGCCGCACTCACCGACATGCTACAAACCTTTGTGCCTTACCGTACCGCCGTAGAGTTGTGCGCGCTGGAACATGGTGGATTAAATACCTGCGACGGTGGCAGCAATGGCATTCCCTCGCCTACCACCACCCGCTATGTTTCAGCCATGAGTGTGGCAAAGGGCGTGGTGTCGCTGACCGGGCAAGAAAGTCTCAATGGACTAAGCGTCGTCATGACGCCGGGTTGGGATAACGCAAACGGCGTCACCGGCTGGACGCGTAACTGCAATATTCAAAGTGACAGCGCATTGCAGCAAGCCTGCGAAGATGTCTTCCGCTTTGATGACGCCAACTAAGGAGCGGCAATGAATATTCCACAGCTCACTGCCCTGTGTCTGCGTTATCAGGGAGTCTTGCTGGATGCCAGCGAAGAGGTGGTTCATGTTGCGGTAGTCGATGCACCTTCGCATGAGCTACTGGACGCATTGCATTTCGCTACCACCAAACGTATTGAGATCACCTGCTGGACACGCCAACAAATGGAAGGTCACGCCAGTCGCACACAACAGACATTGCCCGTAGCTGTTCAGGAGAAGCATCAGCCCAAAGCAGAGTTGCTGACTCGAACGTTACAATCTGCGCTAGAACAACGCGCGTCTGATATTCATATCGAACCAGCGGACAATGCCTACCGCATCCGCTTGCGTATCGACGGCGTATTGCATCCTTTACCGGACGTTTCACCGGATGCCGGAGTCGCATTAACCGCCAGATTAAAAGTGCTGGGAAACCTGGATATTGCGGAACATCGCCTGCCGCAGGACGGGCAATTCACTGTCGAACTGGCAGGAAACGCCGTCTCATTTCGTATTGCGACCTTAGCATGTCGGGGTGGTGAAAAGGTGGTATTAAGGTTGTTACAGCAGGTGAACCAGGCACTGGATGTTAACACGCTTGGAATGCAGCCGTCACAACTGGTGGACTTTGCTCATGCCTTGCAACAACCACAGGGACTGGTGCTGGTAACTGGCCCTACAGGCAGCGGCAAAACGGTCACGCTTTATAGTGCCCTGCAAACGCTGAATACCGCTGACATTAATATTTGTAGCGTCGAAGATCCGGTTGAGATCCCCATAGCCGGATTAAACCAGACGCAAATCCATTCGCGTGCCGGACTCACCTTTCAGGGCGTTTTGCGTGCGTTATTGCGCCAGGATCCTGACGTCATCATGATCGGAGAGATCCGCGATGGCGAAACGGCAGAAATTGCCATTAAAGCCGCGCAAACCGGTCACCTGGTGTTGTCTACCCTACACACTAACTCCACCTGCGAAACGCTGGTACGTTTACAGCAAATGGGAGTCGCCCGCTGGATGCTATCATCGGCGCTTACGCTGGTAATAGCCCAGCGTCTGGTACGCAAACTTTGCCCGCATTGTCGCCGGCAGCAAGGGGAGCCCATCCATATTCCAGACAATGTATGGCCATCGCCGCTGCCCCACTGGCAGGCACCCGGTTGTGTACATTGCTACCACGGTTTTTATGGTCGCACGGCCTTATTTGAAGTTCTGCCCATAACACCGGTCATACGTCAGCTTATTTCCGCTAATACCGACGTTGAATCGCTGGAAACGCACGCCCGACAGGCGGGTATGCGAACGCTTTTTGAAAACGGCTGCCTGGCCGTGGAGCAAGGCTTAACCACCTTTGAAGAGTTAATCCGCGTATTGGGGATGCCGCATGGCGAGTAAGCAACTCTGGCGCTGGCGTGGCATAACCGGCGACGGCAATGCGCAAGATGGGATGCTATGGGCAGAGAGCCGTGCTTTGCTGCTCATGGCACTACAGCAACAGATGGTTACCCCACTAAGCCTGAAGCGAATCGCCATCAATTCTGCGCAGTGGCGAGGAGATAAAAGCGCGGAAGTCATTCATCAACTGGCGACGCTACTCAAAGCCGGGTTAACGCTTTCTGAAGGGCTGGCTCTGCTGGCGGAACAGCATCCCAGTAAGCAGTGGCAAGCGTTGCTGCAATCACTGGCGCACGATCTTGAACAGGGCGTTGCCTTTTCCAATGCCTTATTACCCTGGTCAGAGGTATTTCCGCCGCTCTATCAGGCGATGATCCGCACGGGTGAACTGACCGGTAAGCTGGATGAATGCTGCTTTGAACTGGCGCGTCAGCAAAAAGCCCAGCGTCAGTTGACCGACAAAGTGAAATCAGCGTTACGTTATCCCATTATCATTTTAGCGATGGCAATCATGGTGGTTGTGGCAATGCTGCATTTTGTACTGCCGGAGTTTGCCGCTATCTATAAGACCTTTAACACTCCGCTACCGGCGCTAACGCAGGGGATCATGACGCTGGCAAGTTTTAGTGGCGAATGGGGTTGGTTGCTGGTGCTATTCGGCTTTCTGCTGGCGATAGCCAATAAGCTGCTGATGCGCCACCCAACCAGGCTTATCGCACGGCAGAAATTGCTGTTACGCATCCCGATTATGGGTTCACTGATGCGGGGACAAAAACTCACGCAGATCTTTACGATTCTGACGCTGACACAAAGTGCAGGCATTTCTTTTTTACAGGGCGTTGAGAGCGTCAGAGAAACAATGCGCTGCCCGTACTGGGTGCAACTTCTGACACAAATCCAGCACGATATCAGTAACGGTCACCCCATCTGGCTGGCGCTAAAAAATGCCGGTGAGTTTAGCCCGCTCTGTTTGCAATTAGTGAGAACAGGAGAGGCATCCGGCTCGCTGGATCTCATGTTAGACAACCTCGCCCATCATCATCGGGATAACACAATGGCGCTGGCGGATAACCTCGCAGCCTTACTGGAACCGGCGTTGCTGATCATAACGGGAGGAATTATCGGTACGCTGGTGGTGGCAATGTATCTGCCAATTTTCCATTTAGGCGATGCGATGAGTGGAATGGGATAACGCTGGCGTGTTGCTCCACGCCAGCGTTGGTATATTACAGGTTGTTGAAGATGCGGTTTTCTTGTTCCTGCACACGGATAAACGTGGTGCGCTTGGTCAGTTCTTTCAGGCGTGAAGCCCCAACGTATGTACAAGCTGAACGCAGGCCGCCCAAAATATCACGCGCGGTATTTTCAACCGGGCCTCGCAGCGGCAGCTTAACGGTTTTACCTTCTGCTGCGCGATATTCCGCAACGCCGCCAACGTGACGTTTCATCGCAGACTCTGAGCTCATGCCGTAGAACAGCATAAATTTCTCGCCGTTCTCCTCAACGATGCGACCGCCGCTCTCTTCGTGGCCCGCCAGCATGCCGCCAAGCATTACGAAATCGGCACCGCCGCCAAAGGCTTTCGCGACATCGCCCGGCGTGGTGCAGCCGCCATCGCTGACGATCATTCCGCCCAGACCGTGCGCAGCATCGGCGCATTCGATCACCGCAGAAAGTTGCGGATAACCGACGCCTGTTTTGACGCGAGTTGTACAAACAGAACCTGGGCCAATGCCAACTTTAACGATATCGGCACCGGAGAGGATAAGCTCCTCACACATTTCACCAGTCACTACGTTGCCTGCACAAATGGTTTTGGTCGGCCACGCTTCACGCGCTTTCGCAACGAACTGCACGAAGTGTTCGGAATAACCATTCGCCACGTCAATACAAACGAAATTTAATGCCGGGTTCAGGTCGAGAATCTGTTTAGTTTTTTCGAAATCCGCATCAGACGTGCCGGTAGAAACCATCACATGTTTCAGCACATCAGCGGAAGAATTGTTGATAAACGCTTGCCACTCTTCGACAGAATAGTGTTTATGCACAGCAGTCAGAATATCAAAAGAAGCCAGCGCAGAGGCCATAGAAAATGTGCCTACGGTGTCCATATTGGCGGCGATAATCGGCACGCCGGACCAGCTCTGACCTGAATGTTTGAAGGTGAATTGACGTTCCAGTTCAACATCGGAACGGCTTTTAAGAGTGGAGCGTTTAGGGCGGATGAGAACGTCTTTAAAACCTAACTTCAGATCTTCTTCAATACGCATGTGCGGATTCCTGGGGTTAATGGCTATAAGGGTAAGAGCGCAACTCCAGTGACGTTATCATACGCACTAATCAATGCGGCGCAAGACTGCGAAATTGTCTTTTTTTACGCTACAATCCCATAAATTTACCTGGTAAATAGTGAGCGAACGTTTCATCAATTTCGCTTTCGTGCACTCATTTTTAACGTTTTGATAATCATGATGAATTCCCGGGAATATAAATTATGAGGTATATAGTTGCCTTAACGGGAGGCATTGGCAGTGGCAAGAGTACCGTTGCCAATGCGTTTGCTGATCTCGGAATTAACGTCATTGATGCCGATATTATTGCGCGTCAGGTGGTTGAACCAGGTGCACCTGCGCTACATGCCATTGCTGATCACTTTGGCGCTAACATGATTGCTGCTGATGGAACATTGCAGCGCCGGGCCTTGCGCGAGCGGATCTTCGCCAACCCGGAAGAGAAAAACTGGCTTAACGCCCTGCTGCATCCGCTGATTCAGCAAGAGACGCAACACCAGATCCAGCAAGCTACTTCCCCCTATGTACTATGGGTTGTGCCATTGCTGGTAGAAAACTCACTGTATAAAAAAGCGAATCGAGTGCTGGTGGTGGATGTCAGCCCAGAAACGCAACTTAAGCGCACCATGCAGCGCGACGATGTAACTCGCGAGCATGTCGAACAAATCCTTGCTGCTCAGGCAACGCGCGAAGCTCGCCTTGCCGTGGCAGATGACGTCATTGATAATAACGGCGCACCGGATGCTATCGCATCGGATGTTGCCCGCCTGCACGCATACTATTTGCAGCTTGCGTCGCAGTTTGTCTCACAGGAAAAACCGTAATGCAGACCCAGGTCCTTTTTGAACATCCACTAAATGAAAAAATGCGTACATGGCTGCGCATTGAGTTTTTGATTCAGCAACTCACCGTTAATCTACCCATCGTTGACCACGCTGGCGCGCTGCATTTCTTCCGTAATGTCAGTGAATTACTGGATGTTTTCGAGCGCGGCGAAGTCCGCACTGAGCTGTTGAAAGAACTTGACCGGCAGCAACGTAAACTCCAGACCTGGATTGGCGTGCCCGGCGTGGACCAGAGCCGTATTGAAGCATTAATTCAGCAGTTAAAAGCGGCGGGGAGCGTATTAATCTCCGCGCCGCGTATCGGGCAATTTCTACGTGAAGATCGTTTGATTGCTCTGGTGCGTCAGCGACTGAGCATCCCGGGCGGCTGTTGCAGCTTTGATTTACCTACATTGCACATTTGGCTGCATCTACCTCAGGCGCAGCGCGACAGCCAGGTAGAAACCTGGATTGCCAGCCTGAACCCACTTACCCAGGCACTTACCATGGTGCTGGATTTAATTCGCCAGTCGGCCCCCTTCCGTAAACAAACCAGCCTGAATGGTTTTTATCAGGATAACGGTGGCGATGCCGACTTGCTGCGCCTGAATCTGTCGCTCGATTCACAGCTTTATCCGCAAATTTCCGGTCATAAGAGCCGTTTTGCCATTCGTTTTATGCCGCTGGACAGTGAAAACGGACAGGTACCAGAACGTCTGGATTTCGAACTGGCCTGTTGCTAAGGAGTAAAAATGTCAGAAACTATTACGGTGAATTGCCCAACCTGCGGGAAAACGGTGGTGTGGGGTGAAATCAGCCCGTTTCGGCCATTTTGCTCCAAACGTTGTCAGCTGATTGACCTCGGAGAATGGGCTGCTGAAGAAAAACGAATCCCCAGCAGTGGCGATCTTTCCGAAAGCGATGACTGGAGCGAAGAGCCAAAGCAGTGACATTCTATCTGATGCGATGCTGGCCTGATAAAACGCGCCAGCGTCGCATCAGGCATCATATGCAAATGTCGGATGCAGCGTGACGCCTTATCCGGCATACACACGCTTAAGTTTCGCAATTACCGGTTCATTGGCTGGCGGAAAATCATCGGCATTAAGACCGACCAGCGACATCCACTCACCGGGTTGCCCTTCTTTACCCCACGGCTCCCCTTCCCAGCTTTCGACCAGCCAGAACCACAGAGTTATATGCCTGTCCGGGAATTCATATTCCAGTTTTTCAAATAGCGAAAAATGTTGTGGGGTAATCCCGACTTCTTCCTGAAGTTCACGCACCACCGCCTGTTCCGGCGTTTCGCCCATTTCAACTTTACCGCCGGGAAACTCCAGTTTATTCGCCATGTGCGCATCTGCTGCGCGACGCGTTATAAAGATTTCATTGTTCTCGTTGCGAATAATACCTACCGCAATTTGCAGCTTTTTCATTGTCTTAAACCTATAAAAAAGGCGCAGAATCCTGCGCCTTTTACTTCAACAGTTAGCTTTTATTGCAGGCGGCCATGGCACTGCTTGTATTTTTTACCAGAACCACACGGGCAAGGATCGTTACGTCCTACTTTTCGTTCACCGGTTTGCGCCGCCAGTGCAGCTGCGGCTGCAGAGTCGTCATCCTGATGGCTAAGCTGCTGCATTTGCGCTAAACGCTCGGCTTCCATACGACGCTGTTGTTCCAGCTCCTCAACCTCTTCAGGCATACGTACCTGAACTTTGCTCAGCGTGCTGATAACTTCATATTTTAACGACTCCAGCATCGCTGCAAACATGGAGAACGATTCACGTTTGTATTCCTGCTTCGGATCTTTCTGTGCATAGCCACGCAGGTGGATACCCTGACGCAGATAGTCCATCGCTGCCAGGTGCTCTTTCCACAGGGAGTCAAGCGTTTGCAGCATGACGCCTTTCTCGAAGTGACGCATCATCTCAGCACCAACCACTTCTTCTTTACGCTGATACACTTCGATGGACTGCGCCAGAATGCGCTCACGCAGCGTCTCTTCATGCAGTTCTGGTTCTTTATCCAGCCACTCGGCAATTGGTAAATCGAGGTCGAAATCGTTCTTCAGACGTTCCTGCAGCCCCGGAATATCCCACATTTCTTCCAGCGACTGTGGCGGAATGTAGGCATCAATGGTCGCTTTGAACACATCTTCACGAATGCTGTTGATGGTTTCGCTCACATCGCTGACATCCAGCAGTTCGTTACGCTGGGAGTAAATGGCGCGACGCTGATCGTTAGCCACGTCATCATATTCCAGCAGTTGTTTACGAATGTCGAAGTTACGGCTTTCAACTTTACGCTGGGCGTTGGCAATCGCTTTAGTCACCCACGGGTGTTCAATGGCTTCGCCTGGCTTCATACCCAGTTTACGCATCATGCCGGATACTCGGTCGGAAGCAAAAATACGCATCAACGCATCTTCCATCGACAGGTAGAAACGGGAAGAACCAGCATCCCCCTGACGACCAGAACGACCGCGCAACTGGTTATCGATACGACGGGATTCGTGACGCTCGGTACCGATGATATGCAGGCCACCTGCTGCCAGTACCGCATCGTGACGTACCTGCCAGTCGGCTTTAATTTTTTCAATTTGCTCTGCAGTCGGATTTTCCAGCGCGGCAACTTCTGCCTGCCAGCTACCACCGAGCACAATATCGGTACCACGACCCGCCATGTTGGTCGCGATAGTCACCGCAGCCGGATAACCTGCCTGAGCAACAATCGCCGCTTCGTTGGCATGGAATTTGGCGTTCAGGACGTTGTGCTTAATACCGGCTTTGGTCAGTTCATTTGACACCAGCTCCGATTTTTCGATGGAGATTGTACCCACCAGCACCGGCTGGCCTTTCGCAGTACGTTCTTTGATATCTTCAATGATCGCCTGAATTTTTTCCGCTTCAGTCATGTAGACCAGGTCCGGCAGATCTTTACGAATCATTGGACGGTTGGTCGGAACAACGACAGTATCCAGCTTATAGATGGAGCTGAATTCGAAAGCTTCGGTATCAGCAGTACCAGTCATCCCCGCCAGTTTTTCATACAGACGGAAGTAGTTCTGGAAGGTGATCGAAGCCAGCGTTTGGTTTTCGTTCTGGATCTGCACACCTTCTTTCGCTTCCACAGCCTGGTGCAGACCATCGGACCAGCGACGGCCCTGCATGGTACGACCGGTGTGTTCGTCAACGATGATAACTTCACCATCTTTAACGATGTAGTCGACGTCACGGGTAAACAGCGCATGAGCGCGCAGCGCCGCCGTTACGTGGTGCATCAGCATGATGTTGGCCGGAGAGTACAGAGACTCTCCTTCATCCATGATGCCTTCTTTAACCAGCAGTTCTTCAATCAGGACCAGACCACGTTCGGTCAGGTTCACCTGGCGAGATTTTTCATCCACCGAGAAGTGGCCTTCGCCCTGGAAGGTTTCGGAGTCTTCTTTTTCCTGACGGATCAGGTGCGGAATAATTTTATTCACGCGTTTATACATTTCCGAGCTGTCTTCTGCTGGGCCGGAAATGATCAGCGGTGTACGCGCTTCATCGATGAGGATGGAGTCCACTTCGTCCACCAGCGCATAGTGCAGTTTACGTTGTACACGTTCTTCAGGGCTGAATGCCATGTTGTCGCGCAGGTAGTCAAAGCCGTATTCGTTGTTCGTACCGTAAGTGATGTCAGCAGCGTAGGCTTCACGCTTTGCCGGTGCTGGCATGCCCGGTAGGTTGATACCGACAGTCAGGCCAAGGAATTCAAACAGCGGACGGTTGTTTTCGGCGTCACGTTGCGCCAGGTAGTCGTTGACGGTAACTACGTGTACGCCTTTACCGGTTAGTGCGTTCAGGTAAGCAGGCAGCGTTGCGGTCAGGGTTTTACCTTCACCGGTACGCATTTCGGCGATGCAGCGTTCGTTAAGAACCATACCGCCGAGTAACTGAACGTCGAAGTGACGCATGCCAAAGACGCGCTTACTTGCCTCACGCACCACGGCGAAAGCTTCCGGGATCAGATTTTCCAGCACTTCGCCTTTTTCCAGACGCACACGAAACTCTGCGGTTTTCCCTTTCAGTTCTTCGTCGGAGAGTTTTTCCATCTCCGGTTCCATGGCATTGATGATGTTGACCACTTTGCGCATCCGGCGCAGGGTGCGATCGTTACGACTACCGAAAACTTTAGTTAATAATTTGATTAGCATAATAAAATCTCAAACGCCCCGCGTTGCGGAGTTAATAAAATGAGGTAAAGGTTTATTGTTGTTAGCTGAGGCGTTGAGGGCCAGCACGGATGCCTTGCGCCTGGCTTATCCAGACGGGCGTGCTGAATTTTGCTTGTGGGGTAAAATGCGCATAATCAATGCGATAACCCTTTTCAGACGGCGTGCCTTCCTGGGTCAGAAGCGCGCTAAGCGTATCCAGTAATGCAAGATGTTGCGCCTGAAGAGGCAAAGATTCTTCAGCAACGGGCAGCGTTTGCGGTGCCATCGCGAAGGAAAGATGGCGGATTACCGTGCGAATGGCATGTTGATGCCAGTAATCAACGGAATAGTTCGAATTCGGGCGGCGCGTGTTCGCTTCCAGCAAGGCCAATTGACCAAAGTTAACTTTGGCTGAAGGCTCGTGGTTGCGGGTTGTCGCTTTTGCGGGCGCGTTTGGTTCGGCGGCATTGCTGAGTGCAGGCAAACCTAAACTCGCCGCGACCATCCCTAATAAGAGATGCGGCCAGAAGTAGCGTTTACCAAACTGTCGCCAGCGCGTCAGTATTCCACTCACGTTATTGCCATCCCGATCGTATTCAAACGTATTTAGCGCACAAATCTTATCATTAAAGCCTGAAGTCCACAGCACGAATGAAGATAAGTTGTGCGTAAAAGTGCTTAAGAAAACAGCGTTCGCACCGTTTTTTATAGCTCTTATAAAATTCAAAAAAAAACGACTGGTTCACCTGGCCGGAGAGAGTGCCAGATTTGCCAGTCGAATTTTATACGACAGTATAAATGTCGTTATGCCAGTACGGCTGAAGGCGCTTTGAAGGCCAACGGCAGTTCTGCGTCGTCCTGGAAGGTCACATATTCCCAGGCTTCCTGTTTCGCCAGGACAGCCTGCAGCAGTTTGTTATTCAGTGCATGACCGGATTTATAAGCGGTAAATGCACCAATAATATTGTGACCACACATGAACAAGTCACCGATCGCATCAAGCATTTTGTGACGCACAAATTCGTCTTCAAAACGCAGGCCGTCTTCGTTCAGTACGCGATAATCGTCAACAACGATGGCACAATCGAAGCTGCCGCCCAGGCACAAACCACGGGACTGCAGATATTCGATATCACGCATGAAACCGAACGTACGCGCACGGCTGATCTGGCGCATAAACGCATCAGCGGAGAAGTTCATCGCATAGCGCTGGTTGCTGGAATCAATAGCCGGATGGTTAAAATCGATGGTGAAATCCAGAGAAAAACCATTGTACGGCTTAAATTCAGCCCACTTATCGCCATCTTCGACACGAACAGTCTCTTTGATGCGAACAAATTTCTTGGCGCAGTTCAGCTCGTCGATACCGGCGTCAAGCAGCAGGTATACAAACGGAGCGGCGCTGCCGTCCATGATCGGGATTTCCGGCGCGTTAACTTCGATAACAATGTTATCGATGCCCAAGCCCGCGAGAGCAGCATTGAGGTGCTCTACGGTTGAAATCCGTACATCATGCTCGTTGACCAGACACGTACAGAGCATGGTATCACGCACAGATTTGGCATCGGCCGGGAAATCTACCGGTGGATTCAAGTCGGTGCGACGATAGATGACCCCGGTGTTGGCCGGCGCAGGGCGTAACGTCAGGGTGACTTTCTTGCCGGTATGTAAACCGACACCCGTCGCCTGAACGATACGTTTAAGTGTCCTTTGTTTGATCATCGTATTATCTCGCCAAATTACCTATCCAACCGAAGTGTACTATACATTCGGCGGGCCAGTTTAGCACAAAGAGCCTCGAAACCCAAATTCCAGTCAATTCTTAATCAGCTTGCTTACGCAGGAATGCTGGGATATCCAGATAATCTGGCTCTTTCGCAGTTTGCGGCGCATTGTCATTCACGACTTTAGCAACCGGCTTCTGCTCCTGGGTCAGCGGAGCCATCCCGTGCTGCTGGTAGCGATCCATCACTGGCTGCTGAACCTGCTTATTGGTCACCAGAGTGATTTCAGGACGTTTGTCCATGCCGATACCTGTCGCAACAACAGTTACGCGCAGCTCGTCATTCATATCCGGGTCAAGAGAAGTACCGATAACCACAGTCGCGTTGTCGGAAGCAAATGCACGGATGGTGTTACCTACCGTTTCGAACTCATCCAGACGCAGGTCGAAGCCCGCTGTGATGTTAACCAGCACGCCGCGCGCGCCAGACAGGTCGATATCTTCCAGCAGCGGAGAAGAGATAGCCATTTCAGCAGCTTCTTCCGCACGGTCTTCACCGCTCGCCACGCCAGAACCCATCATTGCGTAGCCCATTTCAGACATTACGGTGCGAACGTCTGCAAAGTCCACGTTCATCAAACCCGGACGAGTAATCAGTTCGGCGATACCTTGTACAGCACCTTTCAGTACATCGTTCGCTGCGCCAAACGCATCCAGCAGGGAGATACCGCGGCCCAGAACTTTCAGCAGTTTGTCGTTCGGGATAGTGATCAAAGAGTCCACATGCTTGGACAGTTCAGTGATCCCCTGCTCCGCGAATGCCATACGCTTCTTGCCTTCAAAGTTGAAGGGCTTAGTGACGACAGCAACGGTCAGGATACCCAAATCTTTTGCCACTTCAGCGACGACTGGTGCTGCACCTGTACCGGTACCACCACCCATACCCGCAGCAATAAAGACCATGTCTGCACCTTCCAGCGCCGCACGCAGTGCATCGCGATCCTCATCAGCCGCATTGCGGCCAACTTCTGGATTAGCGCCAGCTCCCAGTCCTTTGGTGATACCGCTACCGATTTGAATCGTCTGTCCAACCGCTGTTTTACGCAGCGCTTGTGCATCGGTATTTACCGCGAAGAATTCAACACCTTCAATGCGCTCGCGCACCATGTGTTCAACAGCATTACCGCCGCCGCCGCCGACGCCGATGACTTTAATCACCGCGTCATTGGTAAGTTCCATTGGTTCAAACATAGTTTCTCTCCGATTTGTGCCTGTCGCCTGAGGCCGTAATCATCGTCGGCCTCATAAAAATTAAAACTCTTTTCGCAGCCAACTATTGAGTCGCTTGATCCACGAGCCAACTGATGCTGTAACACGTTTTTCTACTTCAGCTTCACCGTTAAGATGTGACTCTTTCCCATAGTGAAGCAATCCCACCGCCGTCGAATAATACGGCTCCTGAGCATAATCCGTTAAACCGGTAATGTTCAGCGGCGCGCCGATACGCACTTGCGTATGAAACACGCGCTGAGCACAGGCTGCAAGACCTTCGATCTGCGCTGCGCCACCAGTTAAAACAATGCCTGCCGCCAGGTGATGTTTAACCCCTTGTTGGCGAAGCTTTTCCTGCAACTGCAATATCTCTTCGTTGACCAGATTGAGCAGCTCGGTATAGCGCGGCTCGATCACCTCTGCCAGGGTCTGACGTTGCAGACTCCGCGGTGGACGACCGCCTACGCTCGGCACTTCCACGCTCTCATCTTTTCCAACGATGGAGCCCAGCGCACAACCGTGGCGAACTTTAATCGCTTCGGCGTCACTTGGCGGTGTGCCAAAGGCGTAAGCGATATCACTGGTCACGACATTGCCAGCATAAGGAATTACCTTCGTGTGGCGCAATGCCCCACCGGTATAAACGGCGATATCCATTGTACCACCACCGATATCGACAACGCAGACACCCAGTTCACGTTCATCTTCCGTCAATACCGAATAACTTGATGCCAGTCCGGCAAATATCAGTTGGTCAACTTTCAGCCCACAACGTTCAACCGCTTTGACGATGTTTTTCGCCATATCGTTGTGACATGTGATCAGGTGCACTTTTGCCTGCATCCGCACGCCCGAAAGTCCTACCGGATTCTTGATCCCTTCCTGATAGTCAATCGCATACTCTTGCGGGATCACATGCAGCACACGATGCTCATCGCGCACACGCACCGATTTCGCGGTATGGACGACGTTTTCCACATCTTCTTGCGTCACTTCTTCTTCAGAAATAGGCACCATACCAATTTCATTCTGGCAGCTGATGTGCTTACCAGAAAGCGCCAGATATACCGAAGAGATCTGACAATCTGCCATCAATTCTGCCTGGTCAATGGCGCGTTGTACGCACTTGACCACGGATTCGAGGTCGTTCACCCCGCCTTTATCCATACCACGCGACGGGCAGCTGCCCACGCCAATGATATTGACCATACCGTCGGGCAGAACTTCCCCTACTAAAGCGGCAACCTTCGCGGTACCAATCTCCAGTCCTACTACCAGTTTTCTGTCCGTCGCCTTGATCATTGTTGTTCTGCCTGTGCCTGATTTTGTTGCTGAGTAGATTCCTCTGGCGGCAAGGGCGCCCAGCCTACTGCCGCTCCAGAGTCATAACGCAAATCAACGTAGCTAATCCGTTTGCCATCGGTTTGCGCCTGCTGCTGTAAAACCGGATAAAGTTCTACAAAGCGAGCCAAACGTTTCATCGTATCGCCCCGGCCAAGATTGAGCTTAATATCGTTATTCAGCGTCAACTGCCAGGAACGCCGCGCGGTCATCGCCGCTTCCTTCAGAGTAAATCTGTCCTTTGCCAGCATCTGCCCCATTTCGCGATAGCCCTGCAACACTTCATTGGCGCTGCCTTCCGGGCCATACAGCATTGGAAGCACCTGCTTGCTGGTGCGATCTGGCGGCACGCTGAAAGTGTTTCCTTCCGCGTCTACCATATGTTGATCATTCCACCGCGCAATCGGCACATATTCAACCAGATGAATCTTCAATTCATCAGGCCACTGCTTTCTGACGCTCACCTGCTTAATCCACGGCAGGCGTTGTTCTATTTGCGTCTGGATGATGTTGACATCCTGGGTCATAAAGGTACCTGGCTCACCCAATGCCAGGATCGACTGCCGGATATCGTCATTACGCGTGTAATGGCGTTCACCGGTCAACACCAGCTTTGAGAGCGGCAGGCGTTGCGCATCTTCCATCCAGCCCAACACGACCCAGCCGCTCACCAACACTGTCGTTAAAACGGTCAGCAGGAAAAGGATCCCCGCCAGACGCGTTCCATTATTGCGGCGAGAAGAAACCTCTTCTTCGCTGTTTCGCGTGTTCAGAGCAGCCTGCGACATATTAGTCCGCCAGTTCCAGAATTCGTACTACCAACTGCGAGAAGCTCATACCTGCCTGACGTGCCGCCATCGGTACCAGACTGTGGCTGGTCATACCCGGTGAGGTATTGGCTTCCAGCAGATAAAACTGTCCATCGCTGTCCAGCATAACGTCAATACGTCCCCATCCTTTGCAACCTAACGTCGTCCATGCTTTTAGCACTAATGCCTGCAAATTGGCCTCTTGTAACGCTTCCAGACCTGCGGGGCAGAAATACTGTGTCTCATCAGAGAGATACTTCGCCTCATAATCATAGAAGGTTCCGGCCGGTTGAATACGTATTGACGGTAAAATTTCTTCACCGAGTATCGCAACCGTGAACTCCGGCCCACTTAGCCATTTTTCAATCAATACTTCTTCATCGTGCTGAAATGCCAATCTTAATGCATCTTGTAGAGCATTTTCTGCTACTACTTTTGACATTCCCACACTGGAACCTTCGCGGCTCGGCTTAACGATAACCGGCAAACCTAAGGCAGAAATTTCTGCTAACTGCTTATCGCTCAGGCCTTTTTCAAACTCTGCGCGGGTTAATGCTACCCACGGCGCTACCGGTAAACCAGCGCCCTGCCAAAGCAATTTGCTGCGTAGTTTATCCATTGAAAGCGCAGATGCCATCACTCCGCTGCCGGTATAAGGCAAGCCCATCAGCTCGAGCATGCCCTGCAGCGTACCATCTTCACCGCCGCGACCGTGTAGCGCGATAAACACTTTCTGAAAACCCATCGACTTCAGTTGCGTCACGTCGACTTCTTTCGGGTCGACAGGATACGCGTCAATACCGCCTTCACGCAGCCCGGCTAACACCGCTGCGCCAGAATTCAGAGAAACTTCCCGCTCAGCGGAGGTCCCGCCCAACAGGACCGCGATTTTATCAGTCATGTTGTTCTTCCTCCGGAGTTTGCGGCTTCAGTTTGATTTCAGCTAAAGAACGAGCAATTTTTCCGATATTACCAGCCCCCTGAACGAGAATCAGGTCGTTACCGGTTAATACCGGTGCCAGCATCTCGGCTACCTGCGCCGGGTCCGGCACCAGAATGGGATCAATTTTCCCACGTCCACGAATTGTGCGACACAGCGAACGGCTGTCCGCTCCCGGAATTGGCGCTTCACCAGCCGGATACACTTCCAGCATCAACAGGGTATCAACCTGCGTCAGCACATTGGCGAAATCATCATACAGGTCGCGCGTACGGGTAAAACGGTGCGGCTGAAACAGCATTACCAGGTTTTTATCCGGCCAGCCTGCGCGCGCCGCTTTAATAGTGGCGTCCACTTCCGTCGGGTGGTGGCCGTAGTCATCGACCAGCATTGCCGTACCGCTTTTTCCATTCACTGGCTCTAGCGGGAATTCACCGAGGAAATCGAAACGGCGCCCCGTCCCCTGGAAGCTTTCCAGCGCACGCAAAATAGCCTCGTCGTCAATTCCCTCTTCCGTAGCAACCGCAACCGCAGCTGCGGCGTTCAGCGCGTTATGACGACCTGGCGCATTCAGGGTGACGTGCATCGGCTCTTTGTCCTGGCGCAGCAGCGTAAAGTGCCCCTGCGGGCCAATCTGCTGATAATCTTCTACACGCACGTCGGCATCTTCGCTGAAGCCGTAAGTCGTGGTCTGACGTCCCACACGCGGTAACAATTCGCGGATCACCGGATCATCAACACACATCACCGCACGACCGTAAAACGGCAGGTTGTGCAGAAAATTAATAAAAGTCTGTTTTAAATTCTCAAAGTCGCCCTGGTAGGTATCCATGTGGTCGGCTTCGATATTGGTGACAATCGCCACCATCGGTTGCAGATGCAGGAACGATGCATCACTCTCATCTGCTTCGGCAATCAGGTACCGACCATGCCCCAAACGCGCATGAACCCCCGCCGCTTTTACCAGCCCGCCGTTAACGAAGGTTGGGTCGAGCCCCGCTTCTGCGTAGATGCTGGAAACCATCGCGGTGGTTGTCGTTTTGCCGTGTGTTCCGGCAATGGCGATGCCATGACGAAAACGCATTAACTCAGCCAGCATTTCAGCACGACGGATCACCGGAATACGCGCTTCATGAGCTGCAACAATTTCCGGGTTATCGGCAGAAATCGCGCTGGAAACAACGACCACGCTGGCATCACGTACGTTTTCCGGGCGATGGTTGAAATAAATCGTCGCTCCCAGATTCATTAACTGCTGCGTGACCGGATTTGGCGCTAAATCGGAACCACTGATCTGATAACCTTCATTGGCCAGAACTTCGGCAATACCGCCCATACCGGCACCACCGATGCCGACAAAATGTATGTGCCGAACGCGACGCATTTCGGGCACGATGGAACGCAGTTTTGCCAATTGTTGTGTATTCATTCTTTACGCCATTAACTTCTTAAATTCATACGATGCAAAAGGCATCGCTACAATTACGCCCGGGCAGCCCGGCTCACTTCATTTGCCACTCGCTCGGTGGCATCCGGAATGGATGCAGCGCGGGCGCGTTCTGCCATGGTTAATAAGGTTTCTCGCGACCACCCGGCCAGGGTGTTGGCGACAGCATCCACGCTAAGCTGTGACTGCTCGATAATTTTGGCTGCGCCCGCTTTTTCCAGCGGTAGCGCATTCCAGTATTGCTGACGGTCTTTATGTTGAAACGGCACAAACAACGCCGGTAGTCCTGCCGCGGCGATTTCACTCACCGTTAACGCACCGGAGCGGCAAACGACGACATCCGCCCACGCATACGCCGCCGCCATATCATCAATAAATTCCGTCACTTTATGCTGCGGTTGCCCCGCTTCGGCATACGCCTGTTCAACGGATTGTTGCGAACCTTTGCCGCTCTGATGCCAGATAGTGACTGAATCACCCAGTTTCGCAGCAACCTGCGGCATTGTCTGGTTAAGAATGCGTGCGCCCTGGGAACCACCCACTACCAACACACGAACCGGACCTTCACGTCCAGCCAAACGTTGCTGCGGCAACGGCAGCGCCAGCACATCGGTACGCACCGGGTTACCCACCACTTCCGCATTAGGAAAAGCACCTGGAAACGCCTGCATCACTTTGGTAGCAATCTTCGCCAGCCATTTATTGGTTAAGCCCGCAATACCGTTTTGTTCATGAAGTACAACCGGAATGCCTAACGACCACGCGGCCAGACCACCTGGACCTGATACATAGCCGCCCATACCGAGCACCACGTCAGGTTTGTACGCTTTCATAATCGCCCGCGCCTGACGCCAGGCGTTGAAGATACGCAGCGGCGCAGCTATCAGTGCTTTTATACCTTTTCCACGCAGACCAGAGATACGAATGAAATCAATTTCGATGCCATGTTTTGGCACTAAGTCCGCTTCCATACGGTCGGCAGTCCCCAGCCAGCGAACTTGCCAACCCTGAGCCATTAGATGGTGCGCAACCGCCAGCCCCGGGAATACATGTCCACCGGTTCCGCCTGCCATCACCATTAATCGCTTCCCTTGACCACTCATCGTGAACCTCGTACAAACGCCTGCGCTTTCTCCAGACGCGTTTCATAATCAATACGCAACAGCATCATGATGGCTGTCGACATAATCAGTAAGCTCGAACCACCGTAACTGATCAGCGGCAATGTCAGACCTTTGGTCGGTAACATCCCCGCCGCCGCGCCTACGTTAACCAGCGCCTGGAAACTAAACCAGATACCAATAGAACAGGCGAGAAAACCGGAAAAACGGTGGTCAATTTCTAATGCTTTGCGGCCAATCGACATCGCGCGAAAAGCGACGAAGAATACCATTAAAAGTGCCAGCACCACACCGACATACCCCAGTTCTTCGCCGATAATGGCGAAAATAAAGTCAGTATGCGCTTCCGGCAGATACTCCAGTTTTTGTACCGAGTTACCTAAACCTTGTCCCCACAGTTCACCGCGACCAAACGCCATCAACGATTGCGTTAACTGATAGCCGCTGCCAAAGGGATCTTCCCACGGATTCCAGAATGCGGTAACACGGCGGATACGGTACGGTTCGGCGAGGATCAGCAACACAACCGCTGAAATGCCCATACCGATAATGGCAATGAACTGCCACAATTTCGCTCCCGCCAGGAACAACATCGCCAGCGTAGTCACAAACAACACCACCACCGTACCAAGGTCTGGCTGTGCCAGCAGTAACACTGCCAACACCAGAATTACGCCCATCGGTTTCAGGAAGCCGCGCAGGTTATTACGTACTTCGTCGCCTTTACGCACCAGATAGTTGGCGATATAGCAAAACAGCGACAGTTTTGTCAGCTCCGCAGGCTGAATACGCAGCAAACCGAGATCGATCCAACGCGATGCCCCTTTAACCGAGCTACCCACTACCAGAACGATCATCAGCAGGATGATAGATCCGAGCAGCATCGTGGCACTGTAGCGTTGCCAGAACTCCATCGGCAGACGCAGCGTAATGATCGCCAGAATGAATGCCAGGATCAGATAGACGCCATCACGCTTCGCGAAGAAGAACGGATCGTTGGTTAAGCGTTGCCCTATGGGCATTGACGCCGAGGTCACCATGATAAAGCCAATCGCCGCGAGGCCGAAGGTCAGCCACAGTAAGGTGCGATCGTACATGATCAGGCTGTCGGTATCTTTTTCCCGCGAGCCCATCACCCAGCCCTTTAGCGCCGTGGAGATCCAGACCAGAATACTGAATCCTGGCAGGCGCGGCATTTTCAGGCGAGGGAGAGATAAACGCATCAACCTAACTCCTTCGCCAGACGGGCAAACTCATTGCCTCGTTGTTCAAAGTTCTTGAATTGATCAAGGCTGGCACAGGCCGGGGAGAGCAGAACCATATCGCCCGGCTGAACACGCGGAGCCAGCAAGCGCATCGCCTGTTCCATGGTTTCGGTTTGTTCTGCCACTTCCGGGCGTAGCGCCGCCAGCTGCGCGCCGTCCCGACCGAAACAATACAGACGTACATTATCGCCATTCAGGTAACGCGCCAGTGGGCTAAAGTCCGCCGATTTACCATCGCCCCCCAGCAACAAATGCAGCGTGCCGTCTACGTGCAGGCCATTCAGCGCCGCTTCCGTACTGCCGACGTTGGTCGCTTTTGAATCGTTAACCCAGCGCACACCGTTATGCTCCAGCACAACTTCAAAGCGATGCGGCAGACCAGTGAATGTGGTTAACGCTTTCAGGCTGCTGGCACGCGGTAACCCTGCGGCATCTGCCAGCGCCAGCGCCGCCAGCGCATTGGTGTAGTTATGCTGCCCGGAAAGTTTCATTTCTTTCACGTTCAGCACTTTCTCGCCTTTCACCCGCAGCCAGGTTTCGCCCTGCTGATGATTCAGGTGATAGTCGCCCATGTTGACGCCAAAGCTGACGCAGCGTTCATCCGCACCGCGAATCGGCATTGTTAAGGCATCATCAGCATTAACCACGCAAACTTTTGCGTTTTCGTAAATGCGCAGTTTTGCTGCACGATACTGTTGTAAACCAAACGGATAGCGATCCATATGATCTTCAGTCACGTTCAGAATGGTCGCTGCTACCGCCTGTAAGCTGGAGGTGGTTTCCAGCTGGAAGCTCGACAGTTCCAGCACGTACAGTTCGCACTCATCATCCAACAGCATCAACGCAGGCAGGCCAATATTGCCACCCACACCAACGTTAACCCCCGCCGCTTTCGCCATTTCACCCACTAGCGTGGTGACCGTGCTTTTGCCGTTAGAACCGGTAATCGCCACAATCGGTGCTTGTGCTTCACGACAGAACAGCTCGATATCGCCAACGATTTCGATTCCGGCATCAGCGGCAGCGCTTAAGGATGGATGCGCCAGTGCAATACCGGGACTGGCGACAATCAGATCTGCCGCCATCAGCCATTCATCATTCAGACCGCCCGTGTGGCGTTCTACGGCTTCGGGTAATTTATCCAGGCCAGGCGGTGTCATACGCGTATCCATAACGCGCGGCGTCACACCGCGAGCGAGGAAAAAGTCCACGCAAGAAAGCCCGGTGAGGCCCAGGCCGATAATGACGACATTTTTACCCTGGTAATCAGCCATGATTAACGTACCTTCAGCGTTGCCAGACCAATCAGGACCAGCATCAGCGAAATAATCCAGAAACGCACAATGACGCGCGGTTCCGGCCAGCCTTTCAGTTCATAGTGGTGATGAATCGGTGCCATGCGGAAAATACGTTGTCCGCGCAGTTTAAAGGAGCCGACCTGCAGGATGACGGAAAGCGTTTCTACCACGAACACGCCCCCCATAATCACCAGCAGGAATTCCTGACGCAGCAGTACGGCGATAATACCTAACGCACCACCTAACGCCAGCGAACCTACATCGCCCATAAAGACCTGCGCCGGATAGGTGTTAAACCACAGGAAGCCCAGCCCTGCCCCGACTATCGCGGTACAGACAATGACCAGTTCCCCGGCGTGTCGTAGATACGGTATGTGTAAATAGCTGGCAAAGTTCATGTTGCCGGTCGCCCACGCCACCAGCGCAAAACCACCGGCGACAAATACGGTCGGCATAATTGCCAGACCGTCGAGACCATCGGTCAGGTTTACCGCGTTGCCAGTACCCACAATGACAAAGTAAGCCAGCAGAATGTAGAACAGCCCCAGTTGCGGCATCACATCTTTAAAGAACGGAACCACCAGCTGCGTTGCGGGCGTGTCTTTGCCGGCAAGGTACAGCGCGAAGGCAACACCCAGTGCAATGACCGACATCCAGAAATACTTCCAACGGGCAATCAGGCCCTTGGTGTCTTTACGCACCACTTTGCGATAATCATCAACAAAGCCAATAACACCGTAACCTACCAGCACCACCAGTACGCACCAGACGTACGGATTGGAGGGGTAAGCCCACAGCAGTACGGAGATCACAATCGCCGTCAGGATCATAATCCCGCCCATGGTCGGTGTACCGCGCTTGCTGAAGTGTGATTCAGGACCGTCGTTACGCACCACCTGACCAAAGGAAAGTTTTTGCAAATGAGCAATCATACGCGGGCCCATCCACAATGAGATGAACAGCGCGGTCAGCAGGCTGACGATGGCGCGAAACGTCAGATAGGAAAAGACGTTAAAGCCGGAATAATATTTGACCAAATGTTCGGCCAGCCAAACTAACATGTCCCATTCTCCTGTAAAGCGCGTACTACCTCTTCCATGGCAGCACTACGTGAACCCTTAACTAAAATCGTAATTACCTGTTGCTCAGCAATCAGTGATTTAAGACGCGCGATAAGCGCAGTTTTATCGGAAAAATGTTCGCCAACGCCGCTGGCAGTGCTGATAGCATGGCTTTGTTTACCCACACTTAACACGCAGTCAATACCAGCAGCTTTTGCCGCTTCGCCCACCTGTGCATGGCAGGCTTCGCTTTCAGCGCCCAGTTCCGCCATATCGCCCACCACCAGCACGCGGTAGCCCGGCATTTCAGCCAGAACCTGAACAGCGGCGGTCATTGAACCGACATTGGCGTTGTAGGAGTCGTCGAGCAGCAACTGGTTTTCTGCCAGTTTTATGGGGAACAGACGGCCTGGAACAGCTTTCAGATTTGCCAGCCCCGCTTTGATAGCATCAAGCGTTGCGCCCACGGACATGGAGAGCGCAGCGGCTGCCAGCGCATTCGCAATATTGTGACGCCCCGGCAACGGCAGCAGAACATCGACGCTACCTGTAGGGGTTTGCAGGGTAAATTCCGTACCGTGCGAGGTTACATGGATATTGGTGGCGGTGAAATCGCTGTTGGCGGCATTAGGTGAGAAACGCCACACTTTGCGTGAGCCAATTACGCTCTGCCAGTTCAACCAGTCGTTGTTGTCGGCGTTCATAATGGCGATACCGTTTTCCGGCAGGCCGCTAAAGATTTCACCTTTCGCTTTCGCGACACCCGCAAGCGAGCCAAAACCTTCCAGATGCGCCGCTGCCAGGTTGTTGACCAGCGCCGCTTCCGGGCGAGTCAGACTCACAGTCCAGGCAATTTCGCCCTGATGGTTCGCGCCAAGTTCAATAACTGCGTAATCGTATTCCGGCGTTAAGCGCAACAGCGTCATCGGTACACCGATGTCGTTGTTGAGATTGCCTGCCGTATAAAGTGTGTTGCCGCACTGGCTTAAAATCGCCGCCGTCATCTCTTTAACGGAGGTTTTGCCGGAGGAACCTGTCAGAGCAACCACGCGCGCCGGAACTTGCTGGCGAACCCATGCAGCCAGTTCACCAAACGCCAGACGCGTATCCTTGACGATTAACTGCGGCAGATCAATATCCAGCGGACGGCTAACCAGTAGTGCGCCTGCGCCGCCAGCTTTCGCCTGGTCGGCAAAATCATGAGCATCGAAACGTTCGCCTTTCAGGGCAACAAACAGGCAGCCCGGCGTCAGTTTTCGCGTGTCAGTGGTTACAGCATCAAGGGTAATATCTGCACCTTGCAGTTCACCGTTGAGAATATCGGTAAGTTGGCTAAGGGTTACGCTAATCATGCAATCACCCCCAGCAGACGCGCCACCGTGACGCGATCGGAGTAGTCCAGACGCTGATTGCCAACAATCTGGTAATCCTCATGGCCTTTGCCCGCGACCAGTACCACATCATTCTCTTTAGCCTGCATAACGGCGCAAGTCACCGCTTCAGCACGGCCTTCCATCACTTTGGCATATCCGGCATCTAACATTCCCGCCAGAATATCGTTGATGATGGCACGAGGCTCTTCGGTACGCGGGTTATCGTCCGTCACCACCGCCACGTCAGCAAACTCTTCAGCAATTGCGCCCATCAGTGGACGTTTGCCTTTATCACGATCGCCACCGCAGCCAAAGACGCACCACAGCTTGCCTGCACAGTGCAGGCGCGCCGCCTGTAAGGCTTTTTCCAGTGCATCCGGCGTATGCGCGTAATCCACCACCACCGTCGGTTTGCCTGGTGCAGTGAACACTTCCATACGTCCGCAAACCGGTTGCAGACGCGCGGCGGTTTTCAGCAAATCAGCCAGCGGATAGCCGAGTGCCAGCAGTGTCGCCAGCGCCAGCAGCAGGTTGCTGACGTTGAATGCGCCCATCAGGCGACTTTCAATTTCCCCATCGCCCCAACTCGAGCTAAAGCGAATGGTCGCACCGCTGTCGTGATAGTTCACGTCGGTCGCTTTCAACCAGCGTCCGTGACAGTTCGGATTGATATGATCTTCCATTGATACCGCAACCGCGTCCGGCAGTTTTGCCAGCCAGCGGCGGCCCACTTCATCGTCGGCGTTAATAATCGCCTGACCGCAATGATGTGCAGAATAAAGCAGCCATTTCGCGGCTTCGTAGTGTTCCATATCACCATGATAATCAAGGTGATCGCGGCTTAAGTTGGTAAAGACCGACGCCGCAAATTTCAATGCCGCCACACGGTGTTGTACCAGCCCGTGGGATGAAACTTCCATTGCGCAAAAAGTCGCGCCCTGATCCACCAGCCCCGCCAGCTCATGCTGAACATCGACTGCCGAACCGGTTGTATTTTCTGTCGGGATCACTTTCCCCAGCAGGCCGTTACCAACGGTGCCCATTACCGAGCTGGTTTCGCCAAGCAGTTGGCTCCACTGCGCCAACAGCTGGGTAGTCGTGGTTTTGCCGTTGGTGCCCGTTACGCCCACGAGACGTAAATTGTCAGAGGGTTCATGGTAAAAGCGGCCCGCCAGTGCAGATAAACGCTCGTTGAGCTGGCTGAGATAGATGACCGGTACGCCGTGCATTTCACGGATTTCACCGTCGGTCGCCTCATCTTTCGCCTCTGCAATAATGGCAGCCACACCTTGCGCTATCGCCTGCGGGATATATCGACGCCCGTCCGCCTGATGACCTACTACAGCTACAAAGAGATCGCCCGCCGCAGCCACACGGCTGTCGAGTGTCATCTCTCGCAGTGCTCGCGAAGGTGCGTCTGGCACCCACGGAGCAAGAAGGTCGCGCAAATTACGATCTGCCACCTGTACCCTCGCCTTGATTAATCACAAATTCATTTTTATCGCCCGTTGTCAGCGCATCCGGCTCGATGTTCATGGTACGCAATACGCCGCCCATGATGGCACCAAAGACCGGCGCGGAAACGGCGCCGCCGTAGTATTTACCCGCCTGCGGATCGTTGATAACAACAACCAGCGCGAAGCGCGGCTGACTCGCAGGCGCAACGCCTGCGGTATAAGCAATATATTTATTGATGTAGCGACCGTCCGGCCCGACCTTTTTCGCGGTACCGGTTTTAATGGCGATACGATAGCCTTTAATCGCCGCCTTCACGCCGCCGCCGCCCGGTAGCGCCACGCTTTCCATCATATGCACCACGGTGCGAACAATGGATTCCGGGAAGACACGTTCACCGGGAACCGGGGGGTCAACTTTGGTAATCGACAGTGGGCGATAAATGCCGTAGCTGCCGATAGTTGCGTAGACTCGCGCTAACTGTAACGGTGTTACCATTAGCCCGTAGCCGAAAGAGAAGGTGGCCCTCTCTATGTCAGACCACCGTTGTTTTTGAGGATATAAGCCACTGCGTTCTCCGACCAACCCCAAATTGGTCGCTTTTCCCAGCCCAAAACGTGAGTAAGTATCTACTAACGCTGAGGACGGCATCGCTAACGCCAGTTTGGAAACACCGACGTTACTCGACTTCTGTAATACCCCGGTCAGGGTTAATTCGCTGTAGCGTGCCACGTCTTTGATTTCGTGGCCGTTAATTCGATAAGGAACGGTATTGAGTACCGAGTTTTCCCGCACCACGCCACGTTGCAACGCGGTCATCACCACCATCGGTTTAACCGTTGAGCCCGGTTCAAACACGTCGGTGATGGTACGGTTACGCATCGCTTCCTTCGGCGTGCCGCTCAGATTATTTGGGTTGTATGACGGGCTGTTAGCCATCGCCAGCACTTCACCGGTGTTGACATCCACCAGCACGGCGCTACCAGATTCAGCCTTGTTAAAGGCCACCGCGTTGTTCAGTTCGCGATAAACCAGCGCCTGCAGGCGTTCATCAATACTCAGCGTCAGGTTGTGCGCTGCCTGGCTGTCAGTAGAAGAAATATCTTCAATTACGCGACCATAGCGGTCTTTACGCACAATGCGCTCACCCGGCTGCCCGGTAAGCCATTTATCGAAACTCTTCTCGACGCCCTCAATCCCTTGGCTATCGACGTTAGTAAAGCCGATGAGGTGAGCAGTCACTTCGCCGGATGGATAATAACGGCGAGATTCTTCACGCAGATGAATCCCCGGCAGTTTCAGTTTTTTGATGTAGTCCGCCATGTCAGGGTTTACCTGACGCGCCAGATAAATAAAGCGCCCTTTCGGGTTGGCGTTAATGCGGGCTGAGAGCTGATCCAGCGGAATATTGAGCGCGTTAGCCAGCGCCTTCCAGCGGTCACCGACGCTGATACCGCCAGCGTCATGCACTTCTTTCGGGTCAGCCCAAATCGCTTTTACTGGCACACTCACCGCTAACGGGCGACCAGAACGGTCAGTAATCATGCCGCGGGAGGTGGAAACTTGCTGAACGCGAAGAGAACGCATGTCGCCCTCTTTCACCAGCATATCCGGGGAGATAACTTGTAACCACGCTACGCGTCCGAGCAGAAAAGCCAGCGCCAGGAGAATACAGCCGCATAACAACGCAAAACGCCAACTGATAAAGTTGGCATGTTCTTCCTGACGTTTTGGTTTCTGCGTTTTCGCCGCTGCTTTCATGCGTCGCGTTTATCCTTATTTTTGCACTACGATATTTTCTTGTGACGGATCAACATGCTGCATTTGCAGCTTTTCCGTGGCGATCCTTTCCACCCGGCTATGGTCGCCGAGCGCATTCTCTTCAAGGATCAGGTTGCGCCATTCAATGTCTAAAGCATCTCGCTCCAGCACCAGTTGTTCGCGCTGAGCGGTCAGTAAACGGGTATGGTGCGCCGTGGTTACCACGGTCACCGCCGTCAAAATAATGCAAATGAACAGGCAGAGTGGCAGCTTCCCAAATCGCAAAAGATCGTCACCGATAACACCAGGCAATGCATGGCGCTCGTGGCTTCCCATCGATCCTTTAACTTTGCTTAGAGCTTCTGTCACTCTGCTGATCATGCGTTCGTCCTCTCTGCAATACGCAGAACTGAACTACGGGCACGAGGGTTCTCAGCCACCTCTTCTTCGCCCGGCATTAACTTGCCTAGTGCTCGCAGCTGACGGCCACCCAGTTTTTTGAGCTGCTCTTCAGTCATCGGTAACCCTGCCGGAACTTGCGGACCGCGGCTGTTTTCACGCATAAAACGTTTCACAATACGGTCTTCCAGCGAGTGGAAGCTGATGATCGAAAGCCGCCCCCCCGGGGCCAGCACGTTGAGCGAGCTTTTTAGCGCCTGCTCTATCTCCTCCAGTTCACTGTTTACCCAAATGCGCACCGCCTGGAAGGTACGGGTCGCGGGATGTTTAAACTTATCTTTCACCGGCGTTGCGGCAGCCACGACTTCCGCCAGTTCTTTGGTGCGGGTCATCGGCTGTTCGCGGTTACGCTCGACAATGGCGCGGGCAATGCGTTTGGCAAAACGCTCTTCACCATAGGTTTTCAATACCCAGGCGATATCGGCTTCTTCTGCGGTTTGTAGCCATTCAGCGGCTGACTGCCCACGGGTTGGGTCCATACGCATGTCCAGCGGACCATCGCGCATAAAGGAAAAGCCGCGCTCAGCATCATCAAGTTGCGGTGAAGAGACGCCAAGATCGAGGAGAATGCCGTCGATCTTGCCGATAAGATCGCGCTCGGCAACATATTCGCCCAGCGCGGAGAAAGGTCCGTGGATGATGGAGAAGCGCGGATCATCAATAGTCTTCGCAACGGCGATAGCCTGCGGGTCGCGATCGATCGCCAGCAAACGCCCCTCTTCGCCAAGCTGCGAGAGGATCAGACGTGAGTGACCACCGCGACCAAAAGTCCCATCAATGTAGATGCCATCAGGACGGATATTGAGGCCATTAACGGCTTCATCCAGCAGCACCGTAGTATGTTTATAGTTTTCCATCATTTTATAGAGACAAGTCCTGCAGTCGCTCCGATAAGTCTCCGGTAGCCAACTGCTCTGCGTCGATATCTTCCTTGACCTGTTGATGCCAGGTTGTTTCATCCCACAGCTCAAACTTGTTGAACTGTCCAACCAGCATCACTTCTTTTGTCAGCCCGGCATGTTGCCGCAGTACTGGCGCGATTAACAATCGACCTGCGCCATCCATCTGACATTCGCTGGCATGACCTAACAGTAGGCGCTGCACACGGCGCTCAACCGGGTTCATGCTCGACAGACGCGATAATTTTTGCTCGATAATTTCCCATTCAGGCAGGGGGTAAAGCAGCAGGCACGGGTGATGAATGTCAATGGTGCAAACCATTTGACCGGCAGCGTTCTCAAGCAGCTGTTCCCGATAACGGGTAGGCACTGATAAGCGCCCTTTGCTGTCGAGATTGACTAACGTTGCTCCCCGGAACATGCCAGCCTCACCCCTTATTCCCACTTTGCCCCACAATTTCCCACTGAAAGGAGTTTACGGAGCGGAGGAAAAGCTTGTCAAGCCAGTCACAAGGCATACCGAGGTAAAAAACCCGATGTTTACGGCTAATATCAGCGTTGTTTATTTTACGTCCAACGTGCGAAGCAAATTAACGTTATGAATAGCTGTAAGAAAAAATCCCTCATCGTCATCACCGTTTTAAAATGACTCACTATTTTCCACAGCAAATATAAAGTGTCAGTTTGCGACGCGAGCGGCATTTTAGGACATATCTTCTCTGGTTAACAGTCCCTGTTGCGTCTGTGTGGCGCTTGATGCCAGCAGGTTTGCGCAAAAACAAAGAAAAGTGTTTGTTAAATCGGCAATTCATCTCTGCATGTAACAAAATAATGCAAAAACGCGCTGTCAATATCATTTAATTATTGTGAATTTCAGCAGGTGAGTTAATTAACGGGCGGGTTTAAAAGCATTTATCAATAATAGCCAGGAATAGTCTTATTTACTTTAAGGATATTGATGTCCATTCCCGTACTCAACGCGCCAGAGAGAAATTCACCTGGCGCGTACTTTTGTTCGCGGCTTAGCTACGGCTGAGCACGCCGCGGCGATAGAGATTACGTTTAATGCGCGTTAAACCAGGTTTTGGCTTACGCGGTTCGTCCAGGCTCGCCAGGACAATCTCCAGCACACGTTCTGCGACATCGCGGTGACGTTGAGCCACTGCCAGCACCGGGCACTGTAAGAAGTCGAGCAGTTCGTTATCGCCAAAGGTGGCAATTGCCAGGTCAGAAGGCAGTTTGCCGTCGCGACGTAGCGTGACATCCATCACCCCTTGCAACAACGCAAACGACGTTGTGAACAGCGCCTGCGGCATCGGATGCGTTTCCAGCCATTTTTCGAATAACTGGGCAGCTGCCTCCCGCTCATAGCTGTTGGCATAAAGGAAATGCACTTCGCGCGGATCATCTTTCCAGGCAGTACGGAAGCCTTGTTCACGCAGGAAGCTGACAGAAAGCTCCGGCAGCGCGCCAAGATAAAGCACCGTCTCGGCGGGAAACTTACGTAACTCTTCCGCCAGCATTTCGGCATCATCCTGATCGGCACCAACCACGCTGGTGAAGTGTTCACGATCGAGGGCGCGGTCCAGCGCGACAATCGGGAACGGGTCGTTAGCCCAGCGTTGATAAAAAGGATGCTCAGGTGGCAACGACGTCGAAACAATAATGGCATCAACCTGACGCTGTAAAAGGTGCTCAATGCAGCGCATTTCGTTGTCGGGCTGATCTTCCGAGCAGGCAATCAGCAGTTGATAACCCCGTTGCCGCGCCTGGCGTTCAAGATAGTTAGCGATGCGGGTATAGCTGGTGTTCTCCAGATCGGGGATCACAAGACCAATAGAACGTGTGCGTCCAGCACGAAGCCCAGCTGCCACGGCGTTCGGGTGATAATTGTGCTCACGCACTACTGCCATGACTTTTTCAACGGTTTTGTCGCTCACACGGTATTGCTTCGCTTTGCCGTTAATAACATAGCTTGCAGTGGTCCGCGACACTCCCGCCAGCCGAGCGATTTCATCCAGTTTCACAATTGCCCCTTGCGTAAAATGTAAAAACCATAGCCATTGTACTGGTATGGGTTAAATTCATTAACATCTAAGCGCAGAAAATTAACTGCGGCAACTGCTTTTATTCCAGGTTCCCACTGATTTCGCAAAAAAAGCCCAACGTGACATGTTGGGCTGCAAATTGCGCATTGAGATCATTCTCAACGCATTATTTTATCGCCGCGTGAAAGTCCGACCACACCAGAGCGAGCAACTTCCACAATTTTCGCCACATCGCGAATCGATGCTAAAAATGCATCAAGCTTATCGCTGGTGCCTGCTAATTGAACGGTATAAAGCGAGGGTGTGACATCGATAATTTGCCCACGGAATATTTCCGTATTACGTTTCACTTCGTCACGCCCGTAACCGCTGGCCTGAATTTTCACCAGCATGATTTCCCGCTCAACGTGCGCGCCCTGCCCCAACTCGCTCACGCGCAAGACATCGACCAGCTTGTGTAATTGCTTTTCGATTTGCTCAAGCACTTTTTCATCGCCCACGGTCTGAATGGTCATACGCGATAATGTCGGATCGTCGGTTGGCGCAACGGTCAGGCTTTCAATGTTGTAGCCACGCTGGGAAAAAAGGCCAATCACGCGGGATAACGCGCCTGATTCATTTTCGAGTAAGACTGATAATATCCGGCGCATAATCAGGTTCTCTCCGTTTTGCTTAACCACATTTCATCCATTCCGCCCCCGCGAATCTGCATCGGGTAGACGTGCTCACTGCCATCGACGGTAACATCAACAAACACCAAGCGATTATTGCGCACCTGTTCCAGCGCCTCGCTAAGTTTGCTTTCCAGTTCTTGCGGATGAGAGATCTGGATCCCGACGTGACCATAGGCTTCCGCCAGACGGACGAAGTCTGGTAAGGACTGCATATAAGATTGTGAATGACGGCCGGAATAGATCATGTCCTGCCACTGCTTCACCATCCCCAGATAGCGGTTATTGAGATTCACCACCAGTACGGGCAACTCATATTGCAACGCGGTAGACAGTTCCTGGATGTTCATCTGAATACTGCCGTCACCAGTGACGCAAACCACGGTTTCTTCTGGCAACGCCATTTTGACGCCCAGTGCCGCAGGTAAACCAAAACCCATCGTGCCGAGGCCGCCAGAGTTGATCCAGCGACGCGGTTTGTCGAATGGATAATAAAGCGCAGCAAACATCTGGTGCTGCCCGACATCGGACGTCACGTAAGCGTCCCCATTAGTCAACCGCCAAAGAGTCTCGATCACCGCCTGCGGTTTAATCTTTTCACTGTGAGTGTCATATTTCAGGCACTGACGAGCGCGCCACTGTTCAATCTGCTGCCACCAGTCGCGGATCTCATCCAGCGGTTGATGGGCGGATTCTTGCGACAGGAGTTCAAGCATTTGTTCGAGGACCTGGCGAGCATCCCCCACAATCGGGATATCAGCAGTCACGGTTTTAGAAATTGAGGTTGGATCAATATCGATATGCAGAACAGTGGCATTTGGGCAGTACTTTGCCAGATTGTTCGTCGTTCGGTCATCAAAACGTACCCCGACGGCGAAAATCACATCCGCGTTATGCATCGTCATATTGGCTTCGTAGGTACCGTGCATTCCCAACATGCCCAGTGCCTGGCGATGCGTTGCCGGAAACGCCCCCAGCCCCATCAAAGAGGAAACAACGGGCAGATTCAACGCCTCCACCGCTTCTTTCAACTGCAGATGGCAGCCCGCCGTGATTGCCCCACCGCCTACGTAGACAACCGGTTTTTTTGCCGCCACCAGCGTTTGCAGAGCGCGCTTAATTTGCCCTTTATGCCCGGAGGTCGTGGGATTGTAAGAACGCATACTGACCGACTCCGGCCAGACATAGGGTAATTTGTTCGCCGGATTTAGAATATCTTTCGGTAAATCAACGACCACGGGTCCAGGACGACCACTTGCCGCTAGCCAGAAAGCCTTTTTCAGCACCTGCGGAATGTCTTCCGTTTGCTTAACCAGAAAACTGTGTTTAACCACCGGGCGAGAAATCCCCACCATGTCGCACTCCTGAAAGGCATCATAACCTATCAACGAAGTCGCTACCTGCCCGGAAAGGACAACTAATGGAATGGAATCCATATAAGCGGTGGCAATGCCAGTAATCGCATTGGTCGCCCCTGGACCCGACGTTACCAGCACGACGCCGACTTCCCCGGTCGCGCGCGCCAGACCATCGGCCATATGCACCGCCGCCTGCTCATGGCGAACTAAAACATGATCGATACCACCCACGGTATGCAATGCATCGTAAATATCAAGGACCGCGCCTCCAGGATAACCGAATACTTGTTTAACGCCCTGATCGATAAGCGATCGGACGACCATCTCGGCTCCAGACAACATCTCCATGGCCAGCCTCACTGTTTGACGGAAAAAATGTGTAAAACACATTAACCGTCCGATCTTGCTTAAGCAATTGGCAGACAGAGACATAAACACGGGGTAATAAGAATAAACAGGAGGAAAGGTGAAAAGAAACGATAAAATCCTCCATTACAGAGGATGAAATTGATAATAAATCGGCTGAATCCTACAACTTACAGCAATTTCTCTATTTTTTTAATTAATCCTAAAATAGAGAGCACAAACATTCAGAATAAAATTCTACATTCAATAAAAAATGCAGAATAAACCAGACATTGATGTCCGACCTATTCTGCATTCAGTTAGCGCTTGCAAATTGAGACTAATTGCTCTTCCATCCACTGATGGCCTTTATCGCGCCCGGCAGCTTCATGCCAGGAGAGATAACAGGTTCTGCTGTTTTGTTTTAACGGCAGCGGTAATACCTGTAACTCTAAGGATTCAGCGAACTCTTCAGCCAACCAACGCGGCGCAATAGCGACCAGATGCGTTTGCGACACCACGCTAAGTACGCTCATCATTGCCATGCCCTGATACGCGATACTGGCTTGCTTATCTACCGTGTCATACCAGGTTTGACTAAATGATGCGAAACGATCGAGCGAAACCGCAGCGTGTTGTTCGTTATAAACATCATGCTTCAGTAACGGGCCTTTAATTGTTGGATGATTTTTGCTGGCTACCAACACCATTTCATCTTTAAATAATGGCACACTGGTAAATTCAGGGCGATGGAAGTCTTCATAACTAATCACAAACTCCGTTTCCTGATAACGCAGCTGATGTTCAGTGTTCTGATTTAATGAAGACTTGAACATAACATGTATATTTGGCGCAATCTGCTCAATGTGATTATAAATCTGCGAGGTCAGAATGCTGTCTAACGGGCTGCAAACACAAAGATGAAATACACGTTCACTGCTCGCGGGTTCAAAACCTGAACCAGGCAATTCATTTTGTACTAGTTGCAATGCCTGACGAACTGAGCCAAAAAGTTGAAATGCGCGAGCAGTCGGTTGAATACCACGGCCATAACGAACAAAAAGCTCGTCATTAAACATCACCTTCAGGCGTGCAACAGCGTTACTGACCGCAGGTTGCGACATTCCCAGAGCATGAGCGGCACGGGTGATGTTTTGCTCCTGCATCACGGCATCGAAAACGGTTAATAAGTTGAGATCGACCATGCGTAGCTGTGGCTTGCTTAACTCCGCCGTCTCTGGATGATCTGTTTGTACCTCTGGCATACTTAACTCCACTGTCACACTTAACTCCCTTTCCCTTATTGGAATGCAGAGAAATAATCCTCGAGAATATGATTTATCATGCATATAAAATAAGAAAAAGCAAAATGAGTAAAATTAGGAAAACATAAAGATACAGGTTCTGATAAAAACAGAATCCACTGCCGAGCAAAGAGTCATTAACTACAGCATAATAATCCATAATGTTTTTGTTGCGAAAACAATCTAATCATAACTGCCACGAATACTCAATCATCCACAAAATGGATTAAATGCTGTCTCTTATACACATCTCCGAGCCCACGAGACTAGCGCTCATCTCG
>ERZ1027095.13-NODE-13-length-79230-cov-9.819122_pt1 | contig 79230 bp, 84 predicted proteins | sample MGYA00519409_ERZ1027095 | MGnify/ENA primary metagenome ERZ1027095 (study PRJEB26926, sample SAMN06164650) | human gut metagenome | biome: ENVO:00009003; feature: ENVO:2100002; material: ENVO:00002003 | host: Homo sapiens | place: USA | collected 2012 ... | reverse complement strand
CGAGATGAGCGCTAGTCTCGTGGGCTCGGAGATGTGTATAAGAGACAGCCCCAGCGGACGGTCCTCAGAGGAACTCCCGGCCCACCTGTCTCGGCTCCGGGGCAGGAGAAAGCTCCCGGCACCCCCTCCAGCTTCCCTTTCCAACGCTGTCACCTCATCTGTGAGCGCGTTGGAGCATTTCAGTTTGCGCAGAGCTTTGCGGGCACCGGCTTCACCCAGCGGCCAGAGAAGGGCCGCCAGCCGGGCGGGCACATTCTCCGCTGTTGGTTCGATCCGGTCGATGGTACGGCAGAGTTCCGCAAACCGTTCCGGCTGTTTTTCCGGTTCCAGCTCCGGCAGGACAACGGCCAGAACGGCGGGTTCCAGATAGCTTCCGGGCCGGGGTGCCGCCAGCAGCTTGAGCAGTTCTTCCTGGATGCGCTCCGCCGAAACGCAGTCCAGATGCGGCCCCAGTGCCCGGGCAGCAGCACCGGTGGCGGGGTCGATGGCAAAACCGAACCGGGCCGCGAACCGGTAGAGCCGCAGGATGCGCAGCGCGTCCTCCTCAAAGCGGCGTTCCGGCTCCCCCACCGCCCGCACAAGATGGGCGGCAAGGTCGTCCCGCCCGCCAAAGGGGTCGATGAGCCCCTCCTCAGCGCTGTATGCCATGGCGTTGATGGTGAAATCCCGCCGGGCAAGATCCTCCCGCACATCCGGCACAAAGCAGACGGCATCCGGGTGGCGGCCATCGGAGTAGGCCCCCTCGGTGCGGAAGGTCGTTGTCTCATAGAGCCTGCCGCCCTGCTTCACCGTCACGGTGCCGTGCTGCAGGCCGGTGGGGATACACTTTTCCTCCCCGAACAGCTCCATCACCTGCTCCGGGCGGGCGCTGGTGCAGAGGTCCCAATCGTGGGGGGCCAGCCCCAGCAGGCTGTCCCGGACACAGCCGCCCACAGCGTAGGCCGCATGGCCCGCCCCATGGAGCGCATCCAGCAGCAGGGCTGCACCCGGGTCAAGTTTGATCGTTGTCATGTTGCTTCCTCGTCATATTGCAGGATGATCTGTTTGCCGTCAAAGCCGCACTCCGCCGCCGGGAATACCGCCTGCGCATTGGGCAGGGCGGCTTCCGGTTCAAGGATCATGGGCGAATAATGCATCAGCCAGAACCGGCGCACATCAGCCTTTTTTGCAATGGCCGCACCCTGCGCAAAAGTGCTGTGCCCCCACTGCTTTGCCTGCGCCTCCTGCTCGTTGTCGGGGTAGGTGGCATCGCAGAGGAAAAGGTCGGCGTTCTGCGCGGCCTGTTCCAGTGCCGGGCAGGGAGCGGTATCACCCGAGAACACGAACCGCAGACCCCGGCGTGCCGGGCCCAGCACATCCGCAGGGGCGACCACCGCCCCGTTTTCCAGCGGGATGCTCTGGCCCCGCTGGAGCAGTTTCCATGCAGGCACCGGAACGTTCAGTGCCCGGGCCTTTGCAGGGTCAAAGCGGCCCGCCCGGGGCAGGTCGAGCTGGTAGCCCCGGCTGGGCACCCGGTGCCGGGTGCGGAAAGGCGTAAGCTGCGCCCCCGCAGGCCAGCCGGAGGAAAGGGTGGTCAGGTCGATGGGGTCTGTGTCCAGCTGCACAGCCCTGACCGGATACGGCAGCGGCCCGGCCAGGGTGCGCAGGGCGGGCCAGATTTCCCCCAGCCCCTCCGGGCCGTAAAGGGTCAGCGGGCGCTCCCGGCCCTGACAGCCCAGCGTCTGCAGCAGGCCCGGCAGGCCGAAGATATGGTCGCCGTGATAGTGGGTCAGGCAGATGGCATCCAGCTTCATCAGGTTGACCCCGGCGCGGCGGGCCGCCGCCTGCGTGCCCTCGCCGCAGTCAAACAGCAGGGCATGGCCCCCGCATTCGGCCAGCGCGGCGGTCAGGGCACGGTCCGGCAGGGGCATGGTGGCCGCCGTGCCCAGCAGTGTAATGGTCAGCATAACAGTTCCTCCGTGATTTGTCGGTAACAGTGTACCACATTTTGCGCCCGCACACAATCGGCACAGCCCGGCATAGGATGGCGCAGAGCTCTGATACAAAGGGAGGTTTGACCATGCAGCGCAAAAAAGTCCCCGCCGGGCACCACCGCTTCGGGCTGGCCCGGCTTGTTCTGGTTCTGGCACTGCTGTTTCTCGTTGTGGCGCTCACCGCCGGGCTGGCGGGCTGCCTGTTCCAGCCCGTACTGGCCGCCCGGGGCACGCTGCTGTTTCTGCCGGGGGCGTAAATTTTTTTGTGGAAATCGAAATCCCCCCTTGACTTCAGGACAATGACGTGATAAAACCCCGCCAAACCAGCGAGAGGACATCCTGCCCGCCCCCGAGAGCAGCCACACCATCCTCTGCAAACAGAAGACCGCCGGCATATCTCTACGCTGACGGTCTTTTTATGGGCGCGGGTGGACTACGCAAGCCGCGCTGCTAAAAACAGCCCACTGGGCTGTTTTTGCGCTGTCTTCTGCGACAGCGCCGCAGCTGTTCGAATCCACCCTTGCGGTGCTTTGTAGAAGTTCAAATAAAACAGAAACTCCAGCGTCATCACAACGCTGGAGTTCTTGGTGGGCGCGGGTGGATTCGAACAAGCTCAACTATCACAATTCGCTGGATGCGTTTTGAAATTGTGATGGATTCATGCGCATTTTTTGAATTTCACCAAAAATCAATTATCGGCTATCACAACCATTTAGGAACAAAAACGGGTTACAAAGTGGGTTATTTTGCACGCGGAGAATACTCTGCCAGCGCATCTGAAACGGCCATTGCTGCCGTGTCGGCCCTGCCGTCAACAGCATGGCTGTACCAGCCGTAAGTCTCCATACTTTTGCTGTGCCCTACCATGCGGCGCAGTTCTGCCGGGGACACGGCATCCTCGATGATGCTCACAAAGGTGTGCCGCAGCTCATACAGGCTGACCGGCGGGTCAATGCCGTTGCTGCGCTGGTAGAACTGCCAGTAGTTATAGAGGCTGTGCTCATTCTCCAACAGGAAGATTGAATCATCTCCCCGAAGAGGCCGCTCCTCTTCAAAGGCCCGCTGCTGCAGCTGAGCGTGGAGTTCCGCAGCCGCCAGCGGATGCAGGACCACCGTGCGGATAGCATTTTCGTTCTTGCCGTGTGTTTCCTCATCAAAGGTATTGATGGCCCGGGCAAGATGCAGCCGGTTGCCCTCCATGTCGCCCACGCGCAGCCCCAGCAGCTCCCCGGGGCGCAGGCCAGTCAGGACTGCAAAGCGATATGCATGGATATTGGCATCCTGTTCAACCTTGCCACGGACGATGCGCGTATCCGTGGAAAGCAGAACCCGCAGCGCGTCCGGCTGAAGGATCTTTCGGCCCTTTGGACGTGCTCCCCTGGGTACCGTGAGCCCCTCGTCCTCTGGCCGCAGGGCGGTGTATTTGTGCTGCCTTGCCCATTTCACAAAGCTGACTTCAACCGCCCGGATTCCCTGCAATGTTTTCCTCGAAAGGTTTCCCCTGCTCTTTCGGATGGCCTGCGGATTCATGCTGCCTTCCTTGTATGCCCGATTCAGTACATCCTGCAGCATTCCCGTATTCAGGTCACCGATCCGGCGGTCGCCCACCACTGGCAAGATGTAGTTCTGTCCGAACTTCTCCACCTGCTGGGCATAGCTTGTGCCGGCGGTGGCCCGCACCGAGATCAGATACTCGTTCCAGACCTCCAAGCAGCGCTTGGTGGTGCTGCAAATGCCCTCATCCAGCCAGGCATCTGCTTTTGCATTTGCTTCCCGCTGGCCAGTGCGGCCGGGCTTTGCGCTGGTAAAGGTTTTGCGCACGCCGTCCTTTTGCACCTTGACCTGCCAGCGGTTCTGGTTTGGCAGCCACTGGGCTGTGTTGGTCCGTTGTCCCATACAAAAAAACCTCCTTTGGGGTACACTTTGACAAGCCCGCCCAAAAGAGGTATAATCGCAATTGCTAGGTGTGCGATGACCCCGCAAGGGTGAGCCGCTTATGAAACGCTCTGGTGCTCCAACACCAGGGCGTTTTTTTGTTTTGTTCAACTACCGAGGATTCCTCGGCAGCTCAGGAGTGGTCATTTCCATTTTGGAAACAACCACTAAACTGTTGCAAAATTTGCAGCAGTTGAACGGCGCTCATTTTATAGTTGAGCAATTCTCGCTTTTGGGCACATTGCTATAATTTGGAGTCCATTTTTTCACTCATGTCCGGTATAGGCAAAGGATAACCTATACATTTGCAGTCTAAACGACCTCTGATCGTTTAATGATTTGTGTAATATGCATATATCAGCAAGATTTTGACAAAAAGATTATAGTAGATTCTTCCGAAATTCTCTTGCAAAATCAGACGAATTTCTTTATTATCGCAAGGGCCAGGAATTAAAAATTTCGTGGGAGGGCAGCAACATGACACGACAAGATTACATTACCGCTATTTTGAAACTGCTGGAAAAAGCCGATTTCCGCCAGCTGCGGCTTGTGTGGGTGTACGCAAGCCACCTGATCGGATGAGCCGCCAGCCACCACGCGAGGGAAGCCTTTACGGGCTTTCCTCTTTTTTTTGTGTTAATTTTTCGGCCATGTGCTCCAGCAGCTCCCAGTCCGCCGGGCTCAGGCCTGCCAGCATTTCGACAAAACGCTTTCTAAAAGTGTCGTTGTCATCCTTAGTCAGGTCGGCCAGAAAGGCCGCCACCTGCTCAGACTGGGTGTCCTGCACGAACATTTCGCCCTCGCCTTCGCGCAGCCATGCTTCCCGGACGCCGAACTCCCGGCAGATGTCGCTGATCGTGCGATCGCTGGGGGCTTTTGCACCAGAGCAAAGTTCTGATGCAAAAGGTTGTGAGATGTGCAAGCGGTTTGCAAAATCCACCTTTTTCAAACCGAGTTCTTCAATGATTTTCTTTATACGCTCGTTCATTTGTATCACCTCCTTCTATTTCGGATTGTACCACGCGGGTGCTACTGTGTCAAGGATAAAATTTAGCTCAGCTAATAATTTTGCGCTTGACATTGTAGCAGGGCTATGTTATAGTATAGCCAAGCTAAGACAGACTTAGCAATCCAAGTCAAAACGAAAGGAGGTGAAGAGGATGAAGGACAACCCATTCAAAATCCCACGGGAAGCAAAAGCCGCCAGAGTGATTCAGGTCATTGAGACCGTCACTCTGGCGGGAGATGGCACGGATGCGAATCCGGTTTATGAAGTTCATCAGTACTGGACTCTGGACGGTGAACTGCTGGCAAAGAATGACCCGTTCAGTCAGGATGACGTTCATCCTGTTTCTTCTCATCAATAACGAGGATTTCCCGGTACAGTTCTTCACGCTCGTGTCGGGCAATGTACCAGTCTTTCAGAAGCAACTCCAGAAGTTTGATGAGTTTTTGAGCCTCTCCGGGGTCGATATCAACGATCAGATTCACATCCTTTTCCATGTGTGCTCCGATGTTTCCCAAGCGCCTCACGCCGTTGAGTACCCGATACTGGTCGGCAGGAATTTTATCTTTGATCAGATCGATTTCTCCGGCAAGGTTTCCGGACTTCACGCCCCAGAAATCCCGAACCATTCCTTGCAGGCAGCGACGCGATAATGTGGCAGATGCTTTTGGACTTGCATCCAGAATTGAGCAGGCTTCCATGTAATCTCTTCTGATTGCTTCCGGAATATAGTCAGGCAATGTCATCCCGGTATACGGTGGATAGTTGAACGAAAAAAGTCCCTTGCTGCTGGCAAGCTGTACGGAATATTCGTGACAGGATGGACAGTAATGGTAAACCGCTATAATATCAGAAAGTATCGAATTGTATCCATATGGCCCATCGAAATCCTTTTGATCGAAATTATAGCTTATCCTACGTTCTTTCGTATTGTCGGACGCTTCATAGAACGCAACTCCACAATACGGACATTTGTATTTTTCAGACAACTTATAAACATCTCCCTTCCGTCTCAGTATACCGCAGAAGGGAGCACGCCACAACCCACCCGATGATGGCCCGGCGGCACGGGCCGAAACCATTCCGGTGACGCCGCCGGGATGGTTGTGGGAGCCACCCACAGAAAGGAGTGCTTAGTATGGCACGCAAGAACAATTCCCTGGACCCCGCCATGTATGGCCTGACGCAGCAGGACGTAGAGCGCGTGATTCGCATCCACACCATGTGCAAGGACATGGACGAGGACGCATTCGAGCAGATGGAGACCGCTGCGGCATCCATCAATCTGGTGGCCAGCCTGAAGAAGCTGGACAACCGGCCTGTGGCGTGAAAGGAGAGAACCACATGACCGACATCACCCTATCCAACAAGGAGGTGAAAAAGATGACGCAAAACGAACTCACTCAAGTGCTTCTGTGTGCGAGTCTGGTTCTCGGCATCGTGACAGCATATCAACGTTGGAAAAACCACTGGTAAAAGTCCTTATAACGGTTCCTTTGTTACTAAAAACTTTCAGCGTGTACGGTTTATTTTCCGCAATATGTCTTTCGGTGCTTGTAGAAGACAAAATCATGTGTTCAAATCCAAGTCCTTCAAGCTTAACCGGAAAAGTGTCGGAATACCATTCGGAACGACTTATTTCTTTATTTCCCCTTTTCTGGCTATTCATTAACAGCCTCAAACGATACTCTCCAAATCTGCATTCTCCTGCTCCAGATGAAAGCTCAAGTCCACTTAATGTAATTGATTCTCTGGATCTATTGATGAATCGGATGTTTAGAGCTTCAGTATATTTTTTGTCTGGACTTGGCCCAAAGCAAAAAACATTCTGAATTTCGATTTCAAGATTTTTACGATTCTTGATTTTGTCTGAAAGAAAATTCCAAATGGACAATCCAAAGCTTGCTATCGCAATCAGAAACGTCACATTTTCACGACTATTTAACCATTCAACCGTCTTATCAAACATTTTTCTCACCTCCCTTCCGCCCCAGTATACCGCAGAAAGGAGACCACAACAAGGAGGTACAAATCCACATGAACGACTTACAAATCTTCTCAAGCCCTGAGTTCGGGCAGGTGCGCACCGTCGAGATCGACGGCACACCGTGGCTCGTCGGCAAGGATGTTGCCGTGGCGCTGGGGTACAAGAATCCTACAAAGGCTATCATCGCCCATGTTGATGATGAGGACAAGCGGCTTGAGATGCTGCCGCAGGAGGCAGAAGCCCAAAATGGGACTCTGCCCTCTGGTTCCACTAAAACCGCCCTCATCAACGAGTCCGGCCTGTACAGCCTGATTCTGTCCAGCAAGATGCCAAAGGCAAAGGCCTTCAAGCGGTGGGTGACCAGCGAGGTACTCCCGGCCCTGCGCAAGAACGGCGTGTACGAGACCGTGAAAGCCCAGCAGCACATTGAGCAGTTGGAAGCCACCAATGCCCAGTTGAACATAGCCATCCAGAACGTGAGCAGCGCCAAGGCCGCGCTTGCCGAGGTCATCGGCCTGCGCAACGACTTCATCCACCACCGGGACAACTACAAAGCCCGGTTCCTTCAGGCCAAGACTGATTACGGCAAGATGTGCGATAGCCTGCGTCAGGCAGAAAGCCTGGTCGCCCAAGCTCAGGCCAACCTGGACAGCCGCATCGACCAGCTTCAGATCATTGCCTTTGGTCTGCCTGGCTTCGATGAGATCATGGCCGATGCGCTGGCCGGAAGAAGCCCGGCGGTGCGGAGTGAAAGGGGGTGAACCACATGAGCAACAACAAAAAGCCCGACGAAAGACCGGAAATCAAAGAACTCCTCACCCGCCAGCTGCAACTGGTGAGCAAGGAGTCCGAAGAAGCTCACGGGGAGACGCTGGCCGCACTGAGTTCTGCGGCTGCAGATCTGGCTCAAGCGGTGGCGGCGTGTAGCAGGGCCTTGGTTTATGCGTTTCCGGGCGGCTCAGAGGCAACGCCGAAAACACATACATTGACTATGGACGAGATGCCGCATCATCCATTCAGCTTGTGAATTGGGCCAATCGGTAACTGGACGAGGTATTCAAATCTAGGATTGTCACTAATCTCACCAGACCAATAACGATAAGCGGCATCAAATATTCCCGATACATGAAGTCCTATGAACCAAGATGGCCCTGCGTAACAAAGAGAAAGACCACCACACAGTAATCTTGAATCAAATTTTGGTGTATCATCAGGCGCATCAATTTCAAAAATTTGTGTTTGCGGTTTTCTTCCCAGTTCTGGCCATTCTTCTAAATCGGATATTTCTTTTACAGCAAAAAGTGAGGTCATCCTGGAAGGCAGCGCCGGAAAATAACATCTCCGAACCAATTCCGAAACCAATTCAATGATTTGGGCATCAGGGTGTTTTTTCACATTTTCAAACTCGCAAGCCGGAATCAATGGCGTTCCATCGGGAGTCCACCACAGTGGATTCGGCTTAAGTTCAGTGCTTAGGTAACTTTGCCCGTGCTTTGAAACTCCGTTTTGAAGGTCTCTTGCAAAGTAAGATTTTTGGACTTCCTCAGTCAGGTTTTCTAACGACTGCAATTCAATCTTTTGTCCATCCTTAAGCGTTCCTAATCGGTCAATATGATACAGTTTCATAATTTCACCTTCCTTCTGCCCCAGTATACCGCAGAAGGGAGCCGCCAACAAGGAGGTGAGCAACGTGAAAAAGCCTTATCTCAAAATCAGTCGTCTGGCAGAAGACCAGGATCTCAACCAGGGCGCACTTGCGGCCCTGATTGGGGTAAGCTCCAACACGATGACCGCACGGCTCAAGGGGACACAACCTTGGAGGAGTGACGAGATCGTTATCATCTGCAGAGCACTGCACATTCCGCAAGAAAAAATCGGGGAGTATTTCTTCCCGGCAATCGCAAAGGAGGAAAAGACCGCATGAAAATCAAATCCCGCGTCTGGTACTGGCTGGCTGCTGCCAGCGGTGCCGTAAGTCTGCTGTACGGCATGAGCATCGAGGGCGGTGCACAGCTGGGCAGCTCTATCTCTGACAACCAGTTCGTCACGGCCCTGTGCCTGGTTCTGGCAGCGGTAGCGTTCCTGCGGCTGGGCTTTGCCGCCCAGGATCGTGAACAGAACGCCCGCCGCTATGGCCGCGTTGACCGCACCCACGCCCGTACCGAAGAGCCGGAGTACCGGCAAAACCGGAGGGGCGCATGAAAAGCAAATGAGCCCGCCCGTGCTGGTAACACGGACGAGCCCAAAGGGTGATGGAATTCACAAGCCCCATCACCCTTGATGATATCACATCAGAAAGGATTTTACAAATGAAAGGTATTTTAGCCGAGCCGGGCAAGGCCCCGGTAATCGCATCCCTGCCCGACAGCCTGTGGGCCATTGAGAACCGGCTGGGCACTCCCTGCGAGATGATCGTGCTGCCCCGCACCCCGGCGGTGCTGTTCGTGGGCCGGTATGATGGTCCCATCCAGCCTGCCAGTCTGCTCAACCGGAAGTACAGGGGCCGACAGCTTTACGGGCCCATCCTCTGCTACGGATGGAAGGGCAACAACATCCAGCCCATGAACAAGGATGTGCAGACCGAGATGCTGGACCGCCTGAAGGGCACGGAGGTGAAGGTATGAGCAAGTACATCATCAGCCAGAACAGCAACGATGTTTACTACGCCTATACCCGTGGGCGCTTCTGGCGCTGGGACGAATCCGCACGGGTCTGGAAGGAAAGCCATCTGCTGGCACAGAAGTTCGACAAGGCCAAGGCCGCTGAAAAGCGGCTGACCCCGGAAGCGTTTCTGACCAGCGATGAGTTCATCCCCATGGATGACTACGAGCTTCCGGATCAGATGCTCGCCGCCCTCAGGGATGCCAAGCCCTGCAAGAATGCTCCCATCGACCCGGTAGAGGAGGAGTCGGCCCCCGTCGCATCGGTGGACGGTTCTTCTGCACCGATGCCTTCGGCACCCGGTTTTGACTTTGGCGCAGACGAGCAGACCAACGCCCTGCTTTTGCAGGATGCCCAGACCTTTATCACCGGAAACATGGCCCGGATCATGGCGGCCAAGCACGCCCACGACCTGACAGCCAACCACTACAAAGGCAGCTGGGGCAAGTGGTGCGCTGCTGTGGGTATCAGCCGGGATACGGGCGACCGAATGGTCAGTGTTGCCGCACAGTGCGGCAACATCCAGATAGAGGGCAAGTCCATTCTGGACGTGCAGCCCCTGAAGCTGCTGTACGCCGCCGCCAAGCCATCCACCCCGGAACAGATAAAGCAGGCGGTATTCTCCGGTGACATCACCACCAACAAGCAGTATCAGGAAGCCATGGCCCAGATCAAGGCCGAGAAGGACCGTGCCGCTGCTGCCGAAGCCCGGGAGGAAGAGGCCCGGAAAGCTGCACACGAGTACCACGAAAAGTACGAGGAAGCCGCTGCCATGCAGGCAACGCTGCTGGATCAGCAGGGTGCCTACATTGCCGATATTGACGGCCTGAAAAAACAGAACGCCAAGCTCCAGCAGAGCTACCACGATGCAGACGAAAGCCGTATTGCTGCCAACCTCCAGCGCCAGAAGGCCGAAGCTGAACGCGACAGGGCCGAAGAGAGAGCAAAAAATGCCGAAGACGCTTTGAAAAAGCAGCCCATCACGGCGGTCATCGACGAGGAAGAGATCGACCGACGGGCCGCAGAAAAAGCCTGGGGCCTTGCAGATGCCCGGAACGCCGAACTGGCCAAGGACAATGCCAACCTGAAGAAACAGGTTGCGGCACTCCGTTCCCGCATCAACGATGATGCCCAGGCAGATTTTGAGCAGGCCAACTACTGCGCCAGCCTGATGCGGGCGGCGTGGGATAACAGCAAGGCCAGCTATTCCCGGCTGGTGGGCGAAGATCTGGAAAGCACCTTTCAGACCATCTGCGGTACCCTGAACAGCATCATGGATGAGGCCTCCCTGCTCTGCCGCCAGCCGCCTGATTATGACGGAGGTGACAGGGATGAATGAGATGTACTGTCTGGATCTTGACCGTTACGGCCCGCCCATGGAGCCGCCCGATGATTACTACTTTGCCCCCGACCGGGAGCCAAAAGAGGAGGAACTGACCGATGACGAATGAATTGACCGTCCGGGTAGAGCGTCCGGTGATCCCGGCCATGAACTGGAACAAGGATGAGGTGCAGAAGAACCTTGACGAACTTCTGGCCTCCTATACAGGCCGTGTGTACACACCTGAATCCATCAAAGATGCCAAAGCCGACCGTGCTGCCGTCAACAAGTGGGACAAGCAGCTGGCTGCTGCTCTGACCGCCGCCAAGCGGCTTTACACTGACCCGCTGGAGGATTTCCAGAAGAGTATCCGGGAGATGCAGGCCCAGTGTAAGAAGATCTCCGGGGCCATTGATCAGCAGGTAAAAGCAGTAGAACAGGCCCAGCGGGAAGAAAAAGCATCCACCCTGCGGCTGGTCTACCGGGACTGCATCGGGGAGCTGGAACCTCTGATTTCTTTTGACCGTCTGCTTGTGCCCCAGTGGCTCAACAAAACCTTTGACCTCGCCCAGGCCGAAAAGGAACTGCGCAAGGCTGTGGAGACCCGGCGGGAGGAACTCCGCCTCATCCGGGAGACCTGCGGTGAAGACGCTGAACCCTGCATTACCGAATACCTGCAGGCCTTGAGCGTCAACGATGCACTGCATGAGCACAGCCGCCGGGAGCACGCCCGTGCGGCTCAGGCTGAGGCAGAGGCCCAGCGACAGGCTGCAGAACGGGCCAGAGCCGCTGCACCGGTCATCATCCCGCCCACCGAGGAAGAGCGTCAGCTGAAAGAAGAGGCTGCACAGGAGGCCCGGAGCAATGCCTTTGTGACAGCTTCCGGGCGGCTGGACTGCGAGGTATTGCAGCAGTTCGCCCTGCCTGGCACAGGCCTTGCACCTGTCCGCAAACGCTACCGCTTCTGGGTAGATTTCACCCCGGAAGACATCGAATGGTTCAAAGCCGAAGCTAAAAAGCGCGGCTTCGCATATGGTTCTGTAAAATAATTGAAGGATTTTACTTATGGCTTTTTCTCGTCCCGGCGCACCTGCGCCCACCATGTCCGCAAATACCACTGGCACCACCACCGCCGCCCGGATGACTGCAATGCAGCAGCGTGCCGCCCAGAGCAGTGCTCTGCAGGCTGCCAGCCCGGCCAAGCCCGTGGAGATCACTTCTGCCGACGGCCAGCACATGACCGTCAGCTTCTCGGATGTCCGCAACTTCATCTGTCAGAAAGCCACCGATGCCGAATGCAAGATTTTCCTCGAGACCTGCAAGCAGTACCGCCTGAATCCCTTTACCAAGGAAGCCTACCTCATCCACTACGATAACAACAGCGAGGACACCCCCAGCACCATCGTTCTGGGCAAGAACTGCTACCTGCAAATGGCAGAGCGTCACCCCAGCTATGACGGCTTCGAGGCCGGGGTCATCATCTTCGATAAGGTGGCCGGGGAGTGCCAGAAGCGGGAGGGTTCCATCGTCTACGAGGACGAGGAACTTCTGGGCGGCTGGGCCAAAGTCTACCGCAAGGACCGCACCCGCCCCAGTTACGAGGAAGTGAAGCTGACCGAATACGACACCGGCAAATCTCTGTGGAAGGGCAAAAAAGCCACCATGATCCGCAAGGTTGCCCTTGTCCATGCCCTGCGGGAAGCATTTCCCTCCACCTTCGGCTCTCTCTATGACGAGAGCGAAGTCCATGTGGATGCCGAGTCCACCGCCGTGGAACTGGACGAAGCTGGACAGGCTTCAGCTCCCCGCTGGACCCGCATCAAGGAAGCTGTTGAACAGGCCGATGCCCTGACCGTGGAGGATGCTGACAGCGCAGACGACCCCTTTGCCGGGGGTGATGAATCGTGATCCTGACCCACAAGACCGGCGTTCTGCTCCACGGGACCCTTGCCAAAGACCCTGTGCTCAAGGACGTGGGCCAGAAGCGGGTCCTGAAGTTTGACGTGAAGGCGCACAGCGTCAAGACCGACACCGGCAGCTGGGAGAGCCTGTATGTTCAGGTCAATGTCTGGCACGGGCTGGACAAATGGGACGGGCTGCTGCTGAAGGGCGATGCCGTCACTGTCTTTGCCCGGGAGCTCAAGAGCCGGGAGTACAATGGCAAGACCTATTACAATGTGGATGCCGACGACATTCAGCCCGGCGGCATGGTGATTTTCCGGTGGATGCAGAATCTCATTGACCTTTGCACAGAGGCCCCGGCACCGCCCGAACCAGCGCTCACTCAGGAGCCAACGCCCTCTGATGAGCCTGCCCCGGTGCAGACCAGCCTTTCCGGCGGGCAGATGTATCCCGGCGAAGACCTGGCCGACTATGCTCCCCGCGCCTCTCAGGCGGCAGCGCCTGCCGGGCCAGCCGCAGGCACCCCGGAAGCAGATGCCCTCATCGACGATGATGCGGATGACCTGCCGTTTTAACCACACCAGAAAGGAGTTCAGACCGTGGGCATTGACCCATCCCGTGGCTTTGTTGCCTTTCCCCGCGGTCTGACTGACTGGGAATGGTATTCAGAGCCCAACACTGCCCGCCTGTTTTTCCACCTGCTACTCACCGCCAACTGGCAGGAAAAGCAGTGGCAGGGCATTACCATCAGGCCCGGGCAGCTGGTTACAAGCCAATCTCAACTGGCAAAACAGCTTGATTTGAGTGTTCGGAACATCCGGACGAGCTTAGAACATTTACAGGCGACAGGCTATCTGACAGTCAAAACAGGCTCAAAATACAGCATTGTCACGATAGAAAACTATACTTCGCTTGTTGGCAGTGACAGGCAAAGTGACAGGCAAGCGACAGGCAACCGACAGGTTGCCGACAACAACTTAACAAGTCTAACAAACCAACAAGCTAACAAGTCGTCGTCTGCGGCTGCGCCGGAGCCGACCGGACGACCGACGACCTCACCCTTGGTATCAGAGTTTGAACAGGATATCGGCAAGCTGAGTGCCTCCGGGAAAAGAGAGCTGACAGGATACGCTGACCGACTGGGCGAGGAACTGGCGCGGGTAATCCTGCGCAAGTGCATTGATGCCGGGGCACATAGCTGGGCCTATGTGCGGAAGGCTCTGATCGAGGCCGAAACCCAGGGCTGTAGGTCTGCCGAGGAGTACCGCATGACGAACCCCATTGGAGCAGGACGCAATAGGCGGGTGGACAGGCCGGAGCCCAGCGGGAATGATTTTCTAAAAAACGCAGCCCGCCGCCGTCCGCTCACCAAGAAAAAGGAGGATTCCAATGTACCGGAACCATGAGCACTACCCCGACCCGACAGCTGGCCGGGCATTGGGCAGCCTCCGACGAAAGGAGAACCAATTGAACACCGGAAAACAGTTCGAGGCAGACTGGAAAAGCTCCATGCCGAAGGATGCCTGGTGCTATCGACTAAAAGACAGCGCGGCCACCTATTACGGCGGCAACGAGAACCTAAGCTTCTCCATTGATAACATCTGCGACTTCGACGTGTACCGCTACCCCATGCACCATTACTTCGAGCTCAAGACCATCGAAACGCCCAGCATCCCACTGGAAAAGATCCTGGGCCGATTCGACCGGGAGCGGCAGAAGTACCACAAGCTCAAACACATCACCGATATGGCCCATGCAGCATCCTTCAAAGGCCAGACCGCCCATGTGGTCATCAATTACCGGGGCAAGGTTAACCGCACCTTTGCCGTACCGGCCAGCGCTGTGCTGGAGTACATGAGCACCCAGACCCGCAAGAGCATTCCATGGCAGTGGGCCGCCCTCAATGGCATTGAGGTGGAGCAGCACCTGCTGCGCGTTCACTGGCGGTATGACGTGGAAGGGCTACTGAGGGTGCTGGAAGGAGGGAGTACAGAATGACCTATATCCAGAAATGTGAGTGGCTGAAGCTGTATCAGGTATCACTTCGCCGCCAGAAAATTCTTGTCCGGCGTATCCGCGAAGCGAAAGACCAGGCCGAAAGCGTCACCCAGGCACTCAGCCCTATTGTCAGTTCTGGATGTTCTGGCGATAAGACTGGCCGCGCCATTGAAATGATGGATGCCTACCAGCACCAGCTATGCCATGAAATTCAGCGCAGTCAGGAGTTGTGTTACACCATCCGTAAGGTCATCGCAGAACTCGAAGACCCTCTTCTGGTAGACCTTTTGGAACTGTGCTACATTGATGGCCTGCATCGTGGACAGGCTGCTGACAAACTCCGCGTCAGTGACCGGCATTTTCGTCGTCTACATCGGCAGGCTGTGGAGGCCCTGAACATTCCAATGAATGCCATTCCTCCGCAATTATGGCCGCGCATGTCCGCTTAACTGTGTTATAACGATACCATCGGCAAAGCCGAAAGGCAGACCGATGCCATAGCAGCTTCCAGAATGTGCCCGTCCGACATCACGTTCTGCGAGCTGCTTCTATTATGCCGCCTGAGCGCAATGTGGTGCGCGTTCACGAGTGTAGTCGTGGAAGGTTCGATTCCAAGGGCGGTTCCAATTCGCCGCCGACCCCGTAGGCGGTACAGCCTGACGCATGGGGCTACATACTCCCCACCGGAAGCTCATGTGGTGGGTGGCGGGATCTCCTTGCCCGCCCTCTGACCTCCCCACATACGCCGGAGGCACCGGAATCCACAGGCGGGTTTCAGGTATTTTCCCGCTGGATGTGCGTCAATTGCCCTGCATGGAAACATGCAGGGATTTTTTATGCTATTTTCTGCCGTCCTGAGGGGCGGCTTTTTTGTACCCTGACAACGAGAGAGGTGGTGAGGATGACCGACAAGCAGGCGCGATTCTGTGAAGAATATATGATCGACCTGAACGCGACCCAGGCGGCCATCCGTGCCGGATACTCCCCAAAGACGGCCAACGAGCAGGCGGCACGGCTGTTAGCGAATGTTAGTATCCAGAACCGCATCGCGCAGCTTCAGGCCGAGCAGAGCCGCCGCACCGGCGTGTCCGCTGACCGGGTGGTGCGCGAGCTGGCCAAGGTGGCGTTCGTCAACGCGGGCGACCTCATCGATGCTAGGACGGCTTCCCTGAAAAGCGATGCCGCACCGGACGATCTGGCTGCTGTGCAGTCGGTCAAGGTCAAGACCTTCGGAGAGGACGGTCTGGAGCAGGAGGTCAAGCTGGCCGACAAGCTAAAAGCCCTGGATCTGTTGGGGCGGCACCTGGGAATGTTCAACGGCGTGTCCGGCGATGCTTCCGATCAGCTGGCCGAGGCCCGCAAACTGCTGGGAGGTGTGGACAGTGCCATTGACTGAGTTTCAGCAGGAGTACCTGCGCAACTGTTCCCACCGGTGGAACGTCAAGACCGGAGCCACCCGAAGCGGCAAGACCTACCTGGACTGTGCCGTGACCATCCCGAAGCGGATCTGCGCGGCCCGGGGCGAGGGCCTGCTGGTGCTCATGGGCAACACCCTGGGCACACTGGAGCGCAATGTGCTGTCCCTGATGCGGGAGCTCTGGGGCCCCGACCTTGTAGGTGTGATCCGCACCTCGGCAGCAGGCAACGTGGTACAGCTGTTCGGCAAGAAGGTCTATGTCCTCGGCGCTGACAACAAGAAACACATCGCCCGCATCCAGGGCGCTGCCTTTGAGTACGTCTACGGTGACGAGATCACCACATGGGACGAAGGCGTGTTCCAGATGCTGAAAAGCCGCCTTTCCTGCCCCCACTCCCATTTTGACGGCACCTGCAACCCGGAAAGCCCCACTCACTGGTTCAAGAAGTTTCTGGACAGCGTCGCTGACATCTACTGTCAGGCGTATACCATCGACGATAACCCTACGCTTCCGGCCCAGTTCGTGGCCGATCTGAAAAAAGAATACACCGGCACGGTCTACTATAACCGCTTTATCTTGGGGCAGTGGATGGCCGCCAACGGCGTGATCTACCGCCTGCTGGCCGACAGCCTTGCCGCCGGAGATGGGCGTTTTTTCTGGCCTGTGGACAAGCCGCTGCACCCGTGGCGGGTGCGCATTGGCGTGGACTTTGGCGGCAACGGCTCCAAACACGCCTTTGTGGCAACGGCTATCCTGCCGGGGTATTCCGGCGTAGTGGGGCTGGCTTCCCAGCGCATCGACCCGGTGGCGCAGGATGCCGACTTCCTGGCCGACCGGCTGCTGGAGTTCTGCATGGCTGTCTTTGCCCGCTGGGGCGAGATCCAGTACATCTTCTGCGATTCCGCAGAGCAGACGCTGATCAACCACATCCGGGCAAGGCTCCGGCGCTGCAAACTGAATTGGCTGGCCGACCGGGTGGAAAACAGCGCCAAGATCCGCATCAATGACCGCATCCGCCTGACCTGCATCCTGATGGGCGGCGGGCGGTTCTGGCTGCTGCCCGAGGCTGCCACCCTCCGGGATGCCCTTGCCACGGCCCTGTACAGCGGCAAGCACCCCGGTGTGGACGAGCGTCTGGATGACGGCAGCACCGATATCGACACATTGGACGCTTACGAGTACACCATCGAGCGCGATTTCAAGAGGTTGACCAACACATGAACATCACCGCATTTCTGAACTACCTGAACAAGACGCGCGGGTGGGCCATCGATGCCGACTACTACGGCTACATTGAGACCTGGCGGCAGTGGTGGCAGGGCAGCGTGCCCAAGGTGCACACCCGTGCCGCTGAATACGCAAAAGGCACCAAGAAGCGCCCCATTGCCTCCCTGCGGATGCCGAAACGGGTCTGCGAGGACTGGGCGAATCTCCTGCTGAACGACCGCACCACCTTCCAGATCAAGGACGCTGCCACCGCCCGGTATCTGCTGGGCGACGATGAGCAGCAGGTGGGCGGCCTGCTCCGGGAGCTGCACTTCTGGCGCAATGCCAACGCTCTGGTGGAACAGGCCTACTGGTCCGGTACCGGTGCCTTTGTGCTGAGTGCCGAAAATCTGACGGTCGTGAAAGGGAAAGCGGTTCCCGGCCCGGATACCCGCCTGAAGCTGGACTATGACCCGGCTTCCTGCATCCTGCCTCTGCGGGTGGAGCGGGGCATCGTGAGCGAAGCGGCCTTTGTCTCCGAGTGTATGATGGAGGGCAAGCCCGCGGTCTATCTGCAGACCCACACCGGCAATGAGACCCGGCGCACCATCCGCAACGAGTGGTTCCGGGTAACGGATGGGGTCTCCGGTGCTCCGGTGTTTGAAGCACTGCAGGCCCCGCCGGGTACGGCAGAAAGCATCACGGTGGAGGGTTCCCCGCCCTGGTTTACCCTGTTCAGCCCGGCAGCAGTCAAGAACCTTGATGGCGGCACAGGGCTGGGCATGAGCGTCTTTGCCGAAGCGCTGGCCGAGGCCCAGGGCATCGACCTTGCCTTTGACAACTACCGGGAGGATATCCGGCTGGGCCACAAGAAGATCTTCTACTCTGCGGACATCTGCCGCAAGGTGGTGGACCAGGAGGGCGTGGAGCACTCTATTCCACCCGATGACGATGTGCAGAGCCAATTCGTCACCCTGCCCCAAAAGGAAGGGAGCCTCGACCAGTCCAGCGAATACCACGAATACAACCCTGACCTGCGGGTGGAACAGAACCACAAGGCTGTGCAGGATATGCTGAACCTGTTCAGCTTCAAATGCGGCCTGGGCTGCCACCGGTACAATTTCGAGCTGGGCAACGTGACCACAGCCACCGAGTACAACGGCAGCCGTCAGGATCTGGTGGCCAGCGCCAACAAGAACCAGATCCCCATCGAGGGGGCGCTGGTGGGCATCGTGCGGGCCATCCTGTGGGCGGCAAAGAACCTGCAGGGAGCGGCGGTGGACCTCGACACCCCCATCTCTGTGGACTGGGACGACAGCTACATCACCGATGCCGAGACCCGGATGAGCCAGATGCGGGACGATGCCCTGAGCGGCCTTTTGCCCCGGTACAAGTATCTGTCTGCCCGGTACGGGGTCAGTGAAGAGGATGCCCGCAAGCTGGCACAGGAAGCCGCTGACGAAAACAAGCAGCCTGAGTTGAGCTTCGGCGGGGGCGGCTGATGCTGGCCCCGGACTATCTCGACCACGCACCCGACCGGTTGGTGCTTTTATTTCAGCAGGTCGAGGATGATATCCTGCGGGATGTGGCCCGGCGCATCTCCAAAATGGACACCATGACCTCCACGGCCAACTGGCAGCTGTGGCGGTATGAACAGACCGAAGCCCTCCGGCAGGACGTGGTGAAGAAGCTGGCTCGGTACACCGGCAAGAGCGAAGCCGAGATCCGGCGGCTCATGCAGGAAGCGGCCACCCGGGCCATGGAAGCCGAGGACAAGATCTACTATCACTACGGCAAGGAGCCCACGCCCTTTGCCGAGAATGCCACCCTGCAGGCCCTGCTCAACGCCGGTTACCAGCAGACCGCCGGAACCTTCCACAACTTGACCGCCACCACGGCAAACACCGTCAGCGGCCAGTTTGAAGCCGCTCTCGACCGTGCCCATCTCAAGGTGAGCAGCGGCGCGTTCGACTACAAGAGCGCCGTCAAGAGCGCGGTGGACGGTCTGGCCGACACCATGAAGTACGTCACCTACCCCACCGGCCACACCGACACACTGGAAGTGGCTGCCCGCCGGGCGGTGCTGACCGGTGTGAATCAGACCGGTGCAAAGCTGCAGGTGGCCCGGGCCGATGAGATGGGGGTGGCGTTCTTCGAGACCACGGCCCACGGCGGGGCCCGCCCTTCCCACGCTGAGTGGCAGGGCAGGCAGTTCCACCGGGGCGGCGCTGTGGACTACATGGGCAAGCATTACCCGGACTTCGAGGCCGCCACCGGCTACGGCACCGGCGCAGGGCTTTGCGGCTGGAACTGCCGTCACACCTTCTTTGCCATCTTCCCTGAGCTGGGTGCACCGCCTGCATGGACGCAGGAGAGCCTGGAAGCCCTGAACGCCCGGGACATCGAGTACAACGGCGGCAGATACACCCGGTACGAGATCAGCCAGATGCAGCGGGCCCGGGAGCGCGCCGTGCGCAAGTACAAGCGCCGGTATCTGGCTGAGGATGCCGCCGGGGCCGACACCACCGCCAGCGCGGTGAAGCTCCGGCAGGCCCGTCAGGAGCTGGCCGAGTTTATCACCGCCACCGGCAGCAGGGCCGACAGCGCCCGCATCAGCGTTGCCGGGTTTGGCAGGAGCGAAGCCGGGAAGGCAACGTGGGCGGCGAAGAAGGCAGAGCCACGCGGCATTCTTCAAAAACTCAATTTTTCTGATAGTGTTTCACAGTCTGAGCGTGAAGGCATTGAAAAAGAGCTTTCCGTCATTCCTCAATGGCAGCGCGATAAGGCTGAAAGCATCATCAACAAGGTCGTAATGACAGAGAAAGATGCCGCTGGAAGCGGCTATTATTATCCAGACAAAACGCTTTATCTTCACCCTGAGCGCAAAAGCGGTGATGTTATTCACGAGTATGGCCACGCATTGGAGATTTCCCTCGACCTGCGGCACAACTCCAAATACATCAGCATCCGAAAATCCGGGATTGATGTTGAAGATTTTTCTAAAATCGTGTATGATGATAGTACCTATACACAAGCGATTTATCTTCTTCAGAACAGCAAATTCATTTCTGAGTATCAGGGACGGCTATATGAATCTCCCACGGATGGAATTTTTAAAGCCGGAACGATGCAGATCAATGAAGATATGCTGAAGGAATATTTCAGTGAAGGGTATCGCGCTTTTTATCAGGAGCCCTCTGCCCTGAAAGAGAAAGACCCGCAGCTCTATCATTTTATCGAGGGATTGAAAGATGACAAAAAGTGAAGTGCTTCTGCTTGATGAACCCTCTGCAATCTGGAACGAAATGCAAAAGAATCCGGCATTGCGAACAGATGGAGATGTCTGGCTGCACATGACCCGCCTGTCAGCCAAACAAGACCGACAGTGGTCTCGGGAAGCGTATGGCGACCCGGAAGCGTATCTGTATATGGACTTAAACAAAAAGAAGTGAGGTGTCATCATGGAAGATTTTCGTATCATCTACCGCATTTTGAAGTATTTGCAGCAAAGCATGGACTTTGATGAGTTCGATTGCGCTGGTTTTACTGCCGAGCGCTTCGGTACGAATCCGAACCGCTTCCAGGCTCTTCTGATTCAGCTTCAGAAGGCTGGGTATATTGAGGGCCTGAACATCGTCCAGTATATCCGCCAGCCAGAGCGCATCGAACCACCCATGGAACCGCATATCACCTTGCAGGGGCTTGAATATCTTCAGGAAAACAGTCTGATGAAAAAGGCCGCCGCATTTGCAAAGGGTGTTAAGGAAATCGTCCCCGGCATCTGACAACCAAATACCGCAAGCGTCTTTGCTCGTTTGAGCAGGGGCGCTTTTTTCATGCCGTATTCGCTCAGTTGGCAGAGCGCCGGTCTCCAAAACCGGATGCCGCAGGTTCGATTCCTGCATACGGTGCCATCGCAGAGGGCAGTGCGTACCCTGCCCACAACCGAACACGGACGGAGAACCGTGTCACCAAACCGTGGTTTCACCAACAGAAAGGAGTTTTTCCACCATGAAGCGTGAAGACGTGAAGAACAAGATCCCCGGCATCACCGAGGAGCAGCTGAACTGGATCATGGCCGAGAACGGCAACGATGTCAACCGGGAAAAGACTGCCGCCGAGCAGTACAAGACCCAGCTGGAAAACGCTCAGACCCAGCTCAAGACCGCCCAGGACGGCCTTGCCGCCTTTGATGGCAAGAAGAAGCCCGAGGAGTACGAGGCCGAACTGGCAAAGCTCAAGGGCGATATGCAGGCTCAGGCTGAGGGCTTTGCCTTTGACAATGCCCTGAACACCGCCATTCTGGGAGCCAAGGGCCGCAGCGTCAAGGCGGTCCGGGCACTGCTGGATCTGGATGCCCTCAAGGGCTCCAAGGACCGTTCCACCGATATCTCCAAGGCTCTGGAAGAAGCCGCCAAGGCGAACCCCTGGGCCTTTGGCGAGGCGGCAGAGGGCGGCGCTGGTTCCGTTCACGTTTCCAGCGGCAAAGAGCACGGCACCCCGCCCGCCGGGGACGTTGACCCCGTGACCGCTGCCTTCAAGAAGATGAACCCCGATATCAACATCGAATGAGAGAAAGGATATTCTTATGGCACATGAAGCACAGGTCCGCTATTCCAATCTGGTCGACCTCAAGCTGCGCAAGACGCTGGTGAAGAAAGTCGGCGTGATCTGCAACAACCGCTACGAGGGCAGCCCCAAGGCCGGTTCCGTCAAGGTCCCTGTCCGTGACACTGAGGTGGTGGTGAACGACTACGACAAGGTCAAGGGCGCAAAGCAGACCAGCGGCGACACCACCTACCTCACCGTCAACATCGACCACGACAAGGCCGTGAACGAGATCATCGATGGTTTCGATGCAGAGAGCGTTCCCGGTGATCTGGTTGCCGACCGCCTGGACAGCGCCGGCTACTCTCTGGGCCTGCAGATGGATTCTGACGGCTCCGTGGAGCTGACCACCGCAGGCACTGCCTTCGGCAATACCACCGCCCTGACCGAAAAGACCATCTACGCCAACATCGTGGATGCACGCACTCAGCAGTCCTCCATCGGCGTGCCCACCGCAGGCCGCTGGCTGCTGGTCTCCCCGGACACCTACGGCCTGCTCCTGAAGAGCCCCGAGTTCATCAAGGCTTCCGACCTGGGCGATGCGGTCGTTCAGATCGGCGCTGTGGGCAAGATCGCAGGCTACACCGTGTTCGAGGATTCCACCCTGGGCGAGAATGTGGAGTATGTGGCCGGTCATCCCAACTGGTTCGCCGTCATCGATGAGTGGGCCGTTCCCGTCCACCTGCAGGACCTCTCCGGCTCCGGCGACTTCATCGGCGCATCTGCCGTGCAGGGCCGTAAGGTCTACGCCTACAAGGTCACCAAGGGCCAGACCATTCTGGTCAAGAAGAAGGCAGCATAAGGAGGCCCCCATGCTTTACTGCACCTACGAACAGTACCGGCAAGCGGGCGGCACGCTGGACGAGGCTGCCTTTGACACGCTGTGCGCCCGGGCTTCCCGGCTCATCGATCGGCACACCTTTGGCCGGGCAGAGTCCCATGCCGGGGCCTGTGCCGGGTGCGCCGCCCTGCTGGCCGATGCCTGCGTCCAGATCGTTGATGCCATGAGCGCCGCACAGAGCGCCTGTGCCGTGCCCGGGGCTTCCAGCGTGTCCAACGATGGCTACTCTGTCACCTTTACCAGCGGGGCGCTTTCTGAGCGGCTTGCAGCGGAAGCGCAGGGCATCCTCTCCAACGCACTGGGCAATGACCCCCACGGCCTGCTGTATCGGGGGTGTTTCTGATGCAGTGCAGCGTTACCGTTGTGAACCTCATCCACGACACCGCCACTGAGACCGACCGGCCTGTCTGCCACGTCATCACCGGGTGCAGCTGGCGGGAGAAGCTGGACACCTCCGGCGGTGACCCCCAGCGGACTGTCCACGTCCGGCTGCCCCCTGCCGCCGGGTATCTGCCCTATTTCCAGTGGGCAAAGCTCCCGCCCGAGGAAAAGGCCGCACACTGGACGCTCAAGCGGGGCGGCAAACTCATCTGCGGCGCTGTCCGCAGCCTGACCGAGGCCGAGTATGCCGCCCTCGAGAACACACACATCTGCTGCACGGTGGCGGCGGTCTCCGATAACCGGGAACCGCTGCTGCCGCATTTTCATGTAGAGGGGAGCTGAGAGGATGAACACGCCCGTTATTGACCTGAAGCTCAGGTTCCGGCCCGGCTTTCAGGCCGAGATGGACAAGGGCCTTCAGAAGGTCCAGTATGCGTTCTCCCAACAGGTGGCCAAAGCTGTGGACCCTTATGTGCCCTTCGATACCGGCACGCTGAAGAACAGCGTCAACCAGGCATCTGACTTCATGGGCGGAAAGCTGGTCTATAACACCCCGTATGCCAGGCGGCAGTATTACCTGCACACGCAAGGACAGGGGCTGCATGGGGAGAACCACCTGCGCGGCTCCTACTGGGGCCAGCGGGCCATTGCTGACCACAAAGACGAACTGGTCCAGTTCGCCAAAAACGCCGCACAAAAAGAGCTTGGAGGTGGAACGTAATGCACAAAGCGTCCATTACGGCCCTGCGGGACTGGCTCAAGACCTGTCCACTCATCGCCGAGGAGCAGGATGCCACCGGTGCGGCCTTCCGCATTGCCGGGCTGGAAGAGGAAGCCACCGCTTTTTCCATTGAGGACAGCCCCACCGACCCCATTGTGGAGAGGTACATCTCCGGGCGGGATCTGGCGAAGAACTACCTCTTCCTGTCCCGAAGGGAGTTCGGGGAGACCGATGTGCTCACCATTGAGAACAGCGGCTTCTTTGAACAGCTGGCCGACTGGGTAATGGAACAGAATGACTGCGGCATCCTGCCTGACCTGAGCAAATGCGGGCACGGCAAGGAGGCCCAGAGCATTGAAGTCACCTCCACCGGCTACATCGTCACCGACGGCTCCGGAAGCTGCAAAATGCAGATGCAGCTCCGGCTCGTCTACTATCAACCCAAACTTTGAAAGGAGACCATCCTATGACTGTTTCCGAAACCCTGGCCGCGCTCAAGACCAAGAAGGGCATCGTGCCCAGCGCGGACTACACCGGCACCGAAAAGGCCGATGATTTCATCTTTGCCATCCAGACCGATGCCTCCACCCAGGCCAAGGAGAGCGACTGGATCGTGTTTGCAGAGCGTGTCAAGGAGCACTCCGGTGCCCTGAACGCTTCCACCGAGGACGTGGCCTATATCCGCGCAGGCACTGTCACCGAGAAGGGCGAGACCCAGCGCACCTTCTCCCTGAACGGCAACCGCTGCGTGGGCGACCCCGCGCAGGATTTCCTGCTCTCCCACAAGGTCAAGTTCGGCTCCGGCACTGCTGTGGTGTTCCCCTATATCTACTTCAGCGCAAAGACCGGCAAGGGCGAGAAGGGCGAAGCCGCCTTTATTGTCACTGCCGATACCAGCGGCTCCGCCAGCAACTCCGCAGGCTTTGCCTGCGACGTGAAGGGCGTAGGTGTTCCGGCTGAGTTCGACTACCTGACCGTAGCCGCAGCAGGCTAACCCCCGATTTTCAATGATTCATACAGCCCTCGTTCCCGGTGAACGGGGGCCCTTTTTGTAACAGGAGGACTTCTATGATCATCAACGGTATCGAGTTTGATTTTTCCACCCTGAACGCCAACGACGTGGATCGGATGCTGGCTGCACAGACCCGGCAGCAGGAACGTGCTCGGACGGAGGGCAGCCGCTACACCCCCGAGAATGATTACTCTGCCTGGCTGCGCTTCCAGTGCCGCATCTTTATGGACTATCTGGATGAGGTTCTGGGCGAGGGCGCTTCTGAGAAGCTGGGGCTGGACGGCAGCAACTTCAATGCCTGCCTGACGGTCAGCAAGGCCTTTGCCGAGGCCATGGCCGCAGAAAAGGCCAGTGCCAGCGCGCTGATCCACCCCACCGAGGAGCGGGCGCAGGTTTCGGCAGCACAGGTTTCGGCAGCACAGGTTTCGGCAGCACAGGCCATCCCTGCCCCCATGAACCGTGAGCAGCGCCGGGCCGCAGCCAAGGCACATCCCGCCGTGGTGGATTTCCGGGCACAGGAAGCGGCAAAAGCCGCCCGCCGTGCCCAGCTGAAGGCAGAACTTGAGGCACTGGACAATGCATGACCTGCTGACGGACACCCTGCCCACCGAGTGGGAGGGCCGCGCCATCGACCCTGACTTCCGGCCCATGATCTGGCTGCTGATCCGCACCCGCCGCGCCAAGACTGACGAGGACAGCGCCCGGATGATTTGTGAAGCCGTTCAGCGGTTCTTTGTAGAGCCGGTGCCCGGAGTGCAGTACCAGGAAGCCTTTGAATCTCTGGTGCGTTTCTGCCAGGGCGGCGGCCCCGAGGACGAGGAGCGCACCGGGACTGGCAGCAGCAGCGACCTACAGGACGAGCCTGTGCTGGACTACCGGTGCGATGCTGACTACATCGTGGGGGCCTTTCAGCAGGCCTACGGCATCGACCTGACCGCTGACAAGGTGCACTGGTGGCGCTTCAAAGCACTGCTTCATGCCCTGCCGCCGGAAACGTCGCTGGGCAAGATCGTGGAGATCCGGGGCAAGGACACCTCCGGCATGGACAGAGCCGACCGGGACTACTACGAGACCCTGAAAGAGCGTTTTGCCCTGCCGGATGGGCTGAAGGGGGTGAAGCGGAACGAGACCCTGCGAGAGCACGAGGACGCTTTCCTCGACCGCTTCGGCTGATCTCCGCGCCCCGGTGCCCTGCCCCTTCTGCGGCAGAGCGCTGCCCGTGTGGGCTGCTCCCGAAGCCCGCGCCCACGGTTTGTGGGTAAAATGCAAAAACCCCGCATGTAAGCGGGAGGTAGAAATCAAGTTATAGCAGCCTGTGCCCCTGTGCCCGCGCTCCGAATGAGAGGTGGACACAGTGGCAGATTACAGTATTACCGGCGATACCCGGCTGGACGCAAGCGGCTTCAATAAGGGCCTGAGCGCGATGTCGGTAGCCGCAGGCAATTTGATCTCCGGGCTGACGCAAGCTGCCACCGGAAAGCTGACAGAGCTGGCAAAAACTTCTGTCGGTGTCGGCATGAGTTTCCAGTCCTCGATGTCCCAGGTGGCTGCCACCATGGGCGTGGGTGTGGATCAGATCCAGAGCCTGACGGACAAGGCCAAGGAGATGGGCAGCACTACAGCGTTCACTGCTACACAGGCAGCGGACGCTCTGAACTATCTGGCGCTTGCTGGCTACGATGCTAACAAGGCTGCTGAGGTGCTGCCCAGCGTCCTGAACCTGGCCGCAGCGGGCGGCATGGATCTGGCCTATGCGTCCGATCTGGTCACCGATGCTATGGCCTCGCTGAACCTCGAGGCCAACAAGCAGAATGTGGACGAGTTCGGCAACAAACTGGCCAAGGCGGCCAGCAAAGCCAACGCCAACGTCAGTCAGCTGGGCGAAGCCATCCTGACAGTGGGCGGCACCGCCGCGAACCTGAAGGGCGGCACCACGGAGCTAACAACCGCCCTCGGTCTGCTGGCAAACGTGGGCATCAAGGGCGCTGAGGGTGGCACACATCTGCGCAATATCATCCTGTCCCTTCAGTCCCCCACCAAGGATGCCCGGGAGGTTATGGAGCAGCTGGGGCTGGAAGTATATGATGCCCAAGGCAATATGCGTCAGCTGGACGACATCCTCACTGACCTGAACACAGTCATGGCGGGGATGACACAGGGGCAGAAGGACAGCGTCATCAACGCGCTGTTCAACAAAACCGACCTCGCGGCTGTCAACGGCCTGCTGGCGGCGCAGGGTGAGCAGTGGGAGTCACTGGCCCAGCAGATCGACGCAGCGGGCGAGGCAGCCGGTGACTCCGGCGCTATGGCCCAGATGGCAGAGACACAGCTGGACAACCTGCAGGGCTCCGTCACCATCATGCAGAGCGCCCTGGAGGGCCTGCAGCTGGGTATTTACGACTATCTGGAGCCCAGCCTGAACGATGCAGCCAAGTGGGGCTCCGAATGCTTCTCTACCCTGACAAAGGCCCTGTCTGAGGGCGGCCCGGAAGCGATGCTTCAGGCAGCGGGTCAGATCATCTCCGATCTGGCCGCCAGCGTGACTGCGCAGCTGCCGGGGCTGGCAACCTCCGGTACAGAGATCATCGTTCAGCTTGCAGAGGATATCGTAGCAGCTACACCTGCAATGCTTGATGCTGCTGCCGGTGTGATGGATGCTCTGGTACAGGGCATCGTTGATAACCTTCCCTCGTTGATTGACAGTGCCACAAAGGTCATCGTTCAGTTCACCCACTATCTGTCAGACCATGCAGGAGACCTGATGGACGCGGGCATCCAGCTGCTGGAACAGCTCATCATCGGCATCACCGACAACCTGCCCCAGCTGATCACAGCAGCGGCGGAATTGACCGCAAAGTTCTCTGCCGCGCTGATCTCCCATCTGCCAGATCTGCTGAACTGTGGCGCGGCCCTGCTGACCACTCTGGTAGACGGCATTCTCCGCAGCATCGAGAACCTGGGCGAAGCCGCCCTCGCCTGCATCGCAAAGCTCACCGGCGTGTGGGACGGCAGTATGGATGAGTGGGGCCACATCGGCGAGAACATCGTCACCGGCCTGCTAAACGGCATCACCGGGATGTGGGACACGCTGGTGTCCACAGTCAAGGGCAAAGTCAACGGCATGGTAAGCACCGTCAAGAACGTGCTGGGCATCCACTCGCCCTCGAAGGTGTTCACCGAGATCGGCGAGAACGTCACGCAGGGCCTTGTCAACGGCATCAACACCGGTGCACCGGCGGCAGAGCAGGCCATCCAGAACATTGCCCAGACCCTCTCCACCTACGGGCCGGATTTTGCTACCGTAGGAGCTACCATCACGGAGCAGTTCCGCACCAAGCTGGACGAGGGATGGGCGCAGATTCAGTCCGACATCCAGACGGATGCGCTGGGGGCCATCGAGACGCTGGCTACGGCCCTCAAAAACGGCGACCTCGAGAGCCTGGGCCTGTGGGCCGCTTCCTACTTCTGGCAGGCCTGCACCAAGGAACAGCAGGCGCAGATCAACAGCATTGCTCTGGGAGCCCTGAACCAGCTGGGCAGCGCCCTTTCCGGCGTGTTCGGGAACCTCTCTCAGCTGGCCATGGGCCTGGTGGCGCAGTTCGTGCCCGCCGCAGCCAGCGCCACAGCCGGGCAGACTGCCCTGAACGTGGCCATGGATGCCAACCCCATCCTCTTTGTCATCTCCCTCATCGGGATGCTGGTGGGTGCCCTGCTGAACTTCTCCGGCAAAAACAAGGACGTGGCCAACGCTTTCCAGAATGTCTGGGCGGGCGTTGAGGACTTTATGAGCTACATCTTCGAGGGCCTGATGCGCATCGTGGCGGCGGGCATCGAGGGCTTTGTCATCCTCATCAACGGCCTCATTGGCATGTATAACTCCGTGGCGTGGCACTGGGGCGGCCATATGGATTACATCAGCAATCCAGCCTGGAACTTTGCCAACCAAATTGCCGCCGACCGCAAAGCCCGGCAGGCCGAGCGAAAAAAGCAACAGGAGGCCATCAACAACCCCAGCAGCCCCGGCAGCTCCACCAACTCCCAGAAGGTCATCGAGAGCATGACCGACACCAGCAAGACCACCAGAGCAGACGGCAGCACCGTGACCACCAAAGTGCTCACCGAGAAGCTGCAGGATGAGACCGGCAAGATCACCCAGCGGGTGACCAAGACTGTCACCGAGGCGGGTACCAAGCTGGTGGACGGCGTGGAGCGCTCCTACAAGACCGTGACCACCTATGTGGACGGCATCCAGACCAAGGTGGAGCGCAGCCTGAATGACATCACCAAGACCAGCAGCTCCACCACACCGACGGCCCCCACCACGCCGACAGCCCCCACCCCGGACAAAGACCTGACCGACGCTGTGGAGGCCAACACCGAGGCCCTGCTGGCCGCAAACAGCAAGCTGGCCGAGATGGTGCGGCAAGCCGATTCTCTGGTGCTATCGGACAACATGGCCATCAGCCGGTCTGTAGCCGCTTCCGGCACGGCACAGGTGGCCGCAGCCGCCAACAACTACCACCGGGAGGGCGACACCACGGTCAACCAGTATATCTACTCCAAGGCCCAGACGGCGGCAGACCTCCAGCGGGAAGCACGCTGGGAAGCCGACCGGGCCAAGGCCCAGAAACGATGAAAGGAGGGCTCCACAATGCCATTCAGAAAAGACCATTTGCAGCTGGTCACGGATGCCGGGGCCACTCTCGACATCGGGTGGGCTTACGGCACGCCCTACTCCCTCGACCCCATCAATGGCGTAGACGTGGACGTGCAGACCGCACAGGGCGTGAACCAGGTGGGCGTGAGCGTGGAGCGCCAGAGCGTGGCCGGGGTGAGCCGTGAGCTCATCATCCACTGCCACAGCTCCCACGGCGATGCGGATGCGGAATTACTGCTGGAAAAGCTGCCCTATTTCACCAGCGGCACAATGTATCTTGTGGATAAATTCTTCTGCCGTTTTGTGCTTTCCAAGACCCCCTACACAAAGAGCATCCACCCCTACCCGGTGCTGGATTTCATGCTCTTCTGCCCGAAACCCTTCTGGTACGACTTGACTGCCCAGAGCTTCTGCATCAACGGCTTTGTGCCATCGTTCAGGCTGCCGGTGAATTACTCCAAGCCCCACCGGTTCGGCGTGCGCACCTCCATCGGCTGGCTGAATGCATATAATCCCGGTGCGCTGGCGGTGCCCTTCACGGCCACCCTCAAGAGCGACGGCGCTGCGGTCAACCCCACCGTGCTGAACATCGTCACCGGCCAGAGCATCCGCATCCTGACCACCCTGACCCCCGGGCAGGTCATCGAGATCTACCGCACCACCACCGGCAAGCTGGCAGTCAAGCGGACAGAGGACGGCACGGAGGAGAACATCTTCTCCCTGCTGGACGAGGACAGCGACCTGCTGGAGCTGGCCCCGGGAGACAACTTGCTCAAGGCCACTGCCGACAGCGGCGAGACCAGCCTGCAGGTGACGGTTCGCTTTTATCCCATGGTTTCGGGCATTCTGCCGGAGGTGATCTCGTGACACTGGACGTTTTGGACGAACTGACCCTCGCCCGGCTGGGCCGGGTGGAGGTATGGGTGAGCCTTTACTGGGACGAGCCCTACAACACCGAGGGTTCGTTCACGCTGGAAGTCAGACCCGCCGAGGAGAACCTTTCCCTGCTCCGGGAGGGCCGCTGGCTGCGCCGCAGTGACAGCGACGTGCCCATGCGCATCTGCCACCGGAGCAACGAGAATCAGGACAGCAACTTAGTGGTCACCGGTTTCCCGGGAACGTGGATCTTCACCAAGCGGGCCGGTACCAGCATCGTGAAGAACGAGAACGCGGAACAGGCCATGCGCAGGCTGGTCAGTGCCATGCAGCCGTGGCCCAAGCTGGAGCTGGGAGAGCTGGTAGGCTTTGACACCACCTACACCGCCCAGACCTCCGGCGGCAGCATCATGGACTACCTGATGACCATCGGCGCGGCCTGCGACCTGGGCTTCCGGGTACGGCTGGCAGGCAAGAACGCAGACAAGAAGCTGCTGTTTGAGGTCTACCGGCCCACCGCCGATCCAAACAACCGTTTTTCCACCAAGTGGGGCAACCTGCAGCAGGCCGCGTGGGCCTTCGGGGATTCCGACTACGCCAACGTCGCCGTGGTGCAGGGCGCTGGCGAGGGCGAGAACCGGGCCACCGTCACCGTGGGCTTGACGGATGCCACCGGTGCCGACCGGCGGGAGCTTTACGTCGATGCCCGGGACGTGCAGCCGGACGAGGAAAAGGGTGAGACCAGCAAGAGCCAAGCCTACCTCGAGCGGCTCATGGCCCGGGGCACCAACAAATTATTGGAACAGCTCCGCACCGGCTCCATTGAGTTGACCATCGATGCCGAAGGGCTCTCCCCCGGGGATGTGGCCTACTGCACCATCCCGGAGCTGGGCTACAAGGCCACCGTCCGGGTGGCCGATGTCATTACCCAAAGCCAGAGCGACAGCACCACCCGCACCGTGCGGCTGGGCACGCCGGTCTGGCGCAAGCTGTAAGGACTGTAAGGAGATGATCTTTTGAGCAAAATCGTTTTATACCCTGCAAACGGGTTCGACTTCGATGCCGCAGACGTGGCGGCCTACCTTGCGGGCCTCACCTCGGGTGTGTTTAGCGGAGCTGAGGACTTCCCGGTGACAGCCGCAGGCGGGCTGACAGTCATCGTGGGGGCGGGCCGTGGCTGGGTGCACCCCAGCCGATTCACCGGCTACTCCATCACCAAGCGGGAGGCCGACACCCTGACCATGCCGCTGGCCGACCCGTCTCTCCCCCGCATCGATCGAATCGTCATGCGCTATGATGCCGGTGCCAGAGCCGCCAGCCTGCAGGTGCTGCAGGGCACGGCATCCAGCACACCCACGGCCCCGGCCATCTCCCGCACCGAGCTGATCTACGACCTCTGCCTTGCCGAGATCACCCGCCCGGCAGGCTCCACCAGCATCACCACGGGCCAGATCACCGACACCCGGCTGGACGAGGCGCTCTGCGGCATCGTGCGGGACGGTGTGACCGGCATCCCCACCGACGAGCTGCTGGCCGCTGCCCGGGAGCGCATCGCCACGCTGGAGGAGAAAGCCACCACCAGTGCCGCTGCCGCCAAGGACAGCGCGGAGGCAGCCAAGAGCAGCGAGACCAAGTCCGCCGCCAGCGAGGAGCGCGCCAAGACCAGTGAGACCGCCGCCAAGCAGGCCCTGCAGGACACGGAGACGGAGCACACCGCCGCCTTGCAGGATATCGCACGGGCCCGCACCACGGCCCTGAACGATGTGGCAGCTTCCACCAAAACGGCCACCGCTGCGGCAAACGTTGCCACCCAGCAGGCCACCGCCGCTGCGGGGAGCGCTTCCACCGCCGTCACCAAGGCCGGGGAGGCAGAGAAGAGCAAGACGGCAGCGGCTACCTCTGCTACCAATGCAAAAGCCAGTGAGGAAGCATCCAAGAACTGGGCGGAGGAAGCTAAAAAGGCGGCAAACACCGACACGACCGTCTCCATCGCAGGGGCCCCCGCCGATGCTGCGGCGACCCGGGCGCTGATCAAGGAGATGCTCGCTGCCCAGCGGGAAGAGGACTACAAGAGAGTCAGGTACTGGGCCAGCAACGACCCCACCAGCCCGGCAAGTTTTATCGGCGGCACATGGGAGCGCGTCGAAGGTGAGTTTATCATGGGCGCTTCCAGTGCCTACCCTGTGGGCACCACCGGCGGCAGCGCCACCCACACCCAGACTACTGCCGAAATGCCGAGCCATAGCCATAGTGGCAGTACCGGCAGCGCAGGCTCCCATAGTCATAGTGCATGGACTAGCGGAGCTGGAGGACATAGCCATACAGTCAGTGCAGCACAGAAAAGCAAATATTACGATACTCAATTCACTTTCGGCAATACAACTGATGAAGGATATGGTGGTTCAGCCACACCTGGAACTCCTACCACATCTTGGGTCGAAGACCATACACACGGTGTTGGCATGAATGCCGCAGGAGCCCACACCCATACCGTGAGCATCGGCAGCACCGGCAGCGGGCAGGCAATGAGCGTCCTAAACCCTTACTATGCCCTGTACATCTGGGTGCGGGTGGATGATGCAGCATGAAAGGAGCGCACATGAAAATTATTGACGAGACTGGCATTGTGCTGACCACTGAGCCGGATCTGGAAGCGGGCTATCTGGTGGAAGATGTGGAAGTCGTTCACCATGATGCCGTAGAGGGCACAGCTCCGCAGTGGCACAGAGAGACCGCAAAGCTGCCGGACGGCTCTCTCGCCATCTACTACCGGGATGGTAAAGAGATTGGCCGAGACATGGTGAAGGTCATCGATGTGCCCGGTGTTGACCCTCAGCCCGCCTGGGATGAGGAAGTGCCTGTGATGCGGTACATCCGCTACACCGCCGACGAGCTGGCCCAGCGGAAAGAGCAGGCCGAAGCCGCCCGCAAGCGGCAGGAAGCGCTGGACAAGCTGCCGGAGACGCTGGAAGCGCTGAAAAACGAAAACGAAATGCTGAAGCAGTGCTTGCTGGAAATGAGCGAGACTGTCTATGCGTAAAATCACACAAAAAATCGAAAGGATGGTATTTATGATGGCTATGTTATGGGCACAGGAAATTATGTCTGCTGAGACTATGGAGGAGGCAAAGGCTCTGTATGAGCGCTGCCCCCGCTTGCTGAAGGAGAAGGTCAAGGCAATTCTCGTCAAGAGCGGCTTTGAGGAAATCACACAGTAAGGAGGCGCAGAGCAATGGATGATCTGAAGGTGCGCATCACACTGGGTGACACGACCCTGGAGGGAACATTGGACGAGCTGCTCGAGAGCGGAACTTTCAAAATGGAGTATGACCAGGCAGGGCTTAACAAGATCGTGCAGGAAGCTGTTGCCCTACAGAGAGCTGAGTATCAGAAAGACCCGCAGCATTACCATGTGCATACCCTGACCATGGACGAGCTACCGCATCATCCCTGCACAGCAAAACCGGGAGCGCATACATTCGGCAGTGAAATGTATGGGATTCGACATTTCAATGCATGGCCAATCTGCAGTGGAAAGCATGTCACGATTTGGCCCAATGATGACACCGGTACGAGTTGGCGAGTTTATGTGGGAGGCACTTTGAATACTGCAAAGGATGCGCAGAGCAATGCCCAGAACCATACTTGACGTTTCCCGCTGGCAGGGCCGCATTGACTGGGACACGGTCAAGGCAAGCGGCCTTGTCTCCGGCGTGATGATCCGCGCCATGGGCAACAGCAAAGAGGGCAAACCCAGTAAGCCCTACATCGACCCCTACTTTGCCCGCAACTATGCCGAGTGCACCCGACTGGGCATCCCGGTGGGCGTGTACGGCTACTTCAAGGCCACCACCAAGGCACAAGCCGACAAGGAGCTGGCCCTGTTCGGGCAGGCGCTGGGCGGCAGAACCTTCCAGCTGCCGGTGGCCGTGGACATCGAGGACACGCTGCAGGCGGCCCTGAGCAAGTCTGCCCTGACTGAAATCGTGACCCACTGCCTGGGCGTGGTGGAGAGTTGGGGCGTGTACGCTCTTCTCTACACCGGCCTGCATTTTGGCCAGACCAACCTCTATATGGGTGGCGCGGCCCTCAAGCCCTACGACGTGTGGCTGGCGGCCTACCGCACCAAGAAGCCCACCCCCGACTGGGCCTTCGGGATGTGGCAGTACACCAACAGCGGCAAGATTCCCGGCATTGCCAAGGGCGCAGACTTGAGCGTGGCCTACAAGGACTATGCGGGCATCATCCAGCGCAAGGGGCTGGGCAAAGTGAAAGGAGAATGACAATGAAAAATGAGATTTGTGCGGCCATCGGCATTGTGGGCGGGGCCATTGCCAGCCTGCTGGGCGGCTGGGACACGGCGCTGCAGACGCTTATCATCTTTATGACGATCGACTACATCACCGGCCTGATCGTGGCGGGGGTGTTCCACACCAGTCCCAAGACCAAAACTGGAACCCTTGAGAGCCGGGCAGGCTGGAAGGGTTTGTGCCGCAAGGGCGTGAGCTTGTTGGTGGTGCTGGTGGCCTGCCGTCTGGATGCGGTCATCGGGAGCTCCTTCATCCGGGACACAGTGGTGATCGCCTTTGTGTGCAACGAGACCATCAGCATCATCGAGAATGCCGGGCTCATGGGCGTGCCCATCCCGGCGGCGTTGACCAAGGCCGTGGATGTGCTCAAGCAGAGAGCAGAAGAGACGGAAAAACATTAATATATAGCAGAAACGCCCCCATATTTCGGATACTATCCGGGATATGGGGGCGTTTCTGCTTTTAAGACCATAAAAAGTTATTATATTCTTTGGCCAATACGTTTTTTATCAATTAGTTTATAAATTGATTCAAGTGAGCTTTGCACCTCTTCCCAAAACTTTCGCTGGTCATTTTCTGAAGGCAGTGGATGATTACCGGCCTCTACAATCATATCCTCGAGCTTCCCACATTGCTTTGTCAGCTCTTCAAAGAACACACTATCATCATATTTATAAAATAGTGAAGAAACATTCATGCTTGTGAGAACATTGCAGAGATTATTCCCATCACGCAAATAACCTCCACCATCAAAATCAAGAATTGCTCTAGCTTGAGGTATTTTCTTCATAAGATAGTCATCAAAGATTTCGCTGCAATTCGTCGATCGAATAGCAGCAGCTGCTGATTTATTCGCAGTAATAGCTGCATAAATAGACACCAGTATTGCAATACCTGCAAAAATAGCAGAAATAATCTCCGCCATTTACCTACACATCCTTTACATGAGCATCAACCGATCCAAAATTGCTTTCTTCGGATTCAAAATTTTAGGAACAATGACATCAAAATTCTTTTCCATCCCTTCACGGCCAATCTCAGTATAGATTTTCCCAAAAAAGCCCTGAATAAATGACGATGCCAAATAATCAATTTGGTCAGGAAACACAATTACAAATGGTTCATTCATGTTGATTTTTCCATCAACCTGCTCATCAAACAGTTTTCGACCATATATGTTTCCTGCAAGTTTCGTCAAACTCCGATCCTTTATTTCAAGCAAGATTCTTTGTTCACTCATAATGGTTCCTCCGTTTCCATAACAAAACTCAAATTGTATGCGGTTCCAGGAAAGAATATGGGAAATGGTAAAAAGACATTGTCATCTGGAATATAGCGCTGAAAATCATGCACTTGATTCATTCCAATCCAGTGATCAGAATCATACTCTAACAATGATTGTATGAACTTCATTTTCCGACGACCTGATAAAACATAACAATTGTCGCTATCAGCTTGAACTTCAAGCCACTTAATCAGTGCTGGAAGTCCAGTTCCTCCCGTCAGATATTCATTTGGTCTTCCAGATATCCGATCTTGGAATGCACTCAGCATAAAGAACTCATCATCACCATATCCTTTTTTGAAGAGGTCTCTATGGCGCAAGTAGATTTCACGTAACTGCCAATATCGAATACTACTATTTTTATCACTCAATTCACTGTTAATACATAGTTTTTCTTGTATCTGTGATGACAGTAAAGTTGGAGAAAAATTAACAACACAAATATTTACACCATAATATTTAGGTCCAGTAGGATTATTTCGACGGACATAGTCACGCGGAGTCACATCAATGTCAAGAAAACAATCTGAGCGACTATGCTCCAACGCATTTCCAACCAGTTCTACGGCAACTTCAGCAAGCGAATTACTACGTTCTTTCGTAATTCCAAGACGTTCAAAGAAAAAACACAATGTTGTAAATGCAGAAGATAACGTTTCGTCGCCATATTCGCTGGCCGCAAAAAGCTTGCGATAATAATTCTTTCCGACTCCAAATCTAAATTGATGCACAAACTCCATTGAGGATGGCTGCTCTTTCTCAATCATGCACAAAGGAGATTTACTGATACCATCTGTAAAAATATTCCTTGTTGTCTTATTGTATATCAGTCTTACCGAGATTCTGTGATCTGAAATAATATGTTCTAAATAACATTCCAACAAAATGTATGTAAACTTTTCGTCAAACATTCCATTCGGAAACGCAATCGTGATAGAAACAATCCGATTATTATTGTGAACTGTAAGAAAAAGACCAGTGATCAACTCTGATATTATATCAACCGTTAGCAAAGTTTGGCTTCCATAAAATAGACAGCTTTTTTCATCTGGTGAAAAAATAGGGTGAAGCGCTTTTGCAGTGATCGAATTCTGAAGCTGTAGTTCCAGTAGAGTTACATTTTTCATGCTGGTCACCGACCTGTTACTTTTACTATTATACAGATGTGCGATACTCTCTTTGATGCCATTATAGCACACATTGTGTTTACTAACAACAAAAATTCTTTAGTATTGTTATCATTGTATGCTAGCTGTCGAACAAATTTTCTTAAATTCACAGACCGATATTGGAAGGTTTCTAATAAGCCAATTAATTCATTTTCTAAGTTTTCCTCGCAGATATAACCTTTTTAGACAACTTATTTCGGCATATTTCGACGCATTATGCTTTATTCGGCACATTCTGACATTTTCCGGTTAAAGTTGGATAGAAAGGATGTGCAAACTATGCTTGACGTGAAAATTTTGGACTCCCCTGCCCAGCTGGATCAAATTCTCCGGCCACTGGGGATCACTCGAAACTCAAAGACTTACCGCGTTCTCTGCGAATGCGTGGCTCTGATCTGTGAGCAGGAGGACCGCCTGGAAGCCGTACAGAAGGAGATCTATACCCCCATTTCAGACCAGCGGCGCTGCAAGTGGTCCGCCATTCAAAGTGCCGTCCGGCGTGCAGCAGAGAAAGCCTGGGTGCTGAACCCCGAGGGCGTTCAGCAGTTGGCTGGCTATCCGTTGACCGGCGCACCCAGCGCGGTGCAGTTCTTGGAGATGCTTTACAATGCCGTGGTGAGGGGGTAAAAAAACGGGCTGCCATGCGAGTGTGATGCGCGGCAGCCCGTTTTCTGTTGATTTTTGCATAGTTTCCCGCAAAAAGTGGGTTTGACTGTGGGTTACAGCAAAAGAAAAACACCTAGAAATTTACGTCTCTAGGTGTTTTATCTTGGTGGGCGCGGGTGGATTCGAACCACCGAAGCTGAAAAGCAGCAGATTTACAGTCTGTCCCCATTGGCCACTCGGGAACACGCCCATATCCTATTTGCAGTCATCGCTGACTGCCTGTATATTTTATCATCTGAAGTGGCATTTGTCAACTACTTTTTCCACGGATTTTCTCTTTTTCTGTCGTTCTCTATTTTCCTGCGTTTTACCGCAATAAAAGCACTTCCTATGACAGCAAAAGACCCCAAAACGTTTTCCGTTTTGAGGTCTTTTTGGAGCTGGTGACAGGAGTTGAACCTGCAACCCACTGATTACAAATCAGTTGCGCTGCCATTGCGCCACACCAGCATCGGTTACCTAGATAGTATACCACCAGCGGGCGGGTTTGGCAAGGCTTGATTTCTGATTCTACGGTTATTCCACGGTCACGCTCTTGGCGAGATTGCGGGGCTTATCCACATCACAGCCGCGCAGAACAGCCATATAGTAGGCAAACAGCTGCAGCGGAACGATGAGCTGCAGGGGCATCAGCAGGTCATCGTAGTCATCCAGACGCACCACATAGTCGGCCACGCCATCGGGCACCACGGCATCCCGGGTGGTGAAGAGCAGGACCTTCGCGCCGCGGCTCTTGGTCTCCTTGGCGTTGGAGATGGTCTTTTCGTAGACCTGCTTCTGGGTGGCAAGAGCGATCACCGGCACGCCGTCTGTTACCAGACTGATGGTGCCATGCTTGAGTTCACCCGCCGCATAAGCATCCGAGTGGACATAGCTGATCTCCTTCAGCTTCAGGCTGCCCTCCAGCGAGAGCGAATAGTCGAACCCGCGGCCGATGAAGAAGCAGCTCTGGGTATTGACGAAACGGCTGGCCAGATACTTGATCTGCTCACAATCGGCCAGACGGGGCTTGATGACCTCCCCGGCCCGGAGCAGCTCTGCCGTCAGGCGGCGGATCTCGGCATCGGTCTGCATTCCCCGGGCGTAAGCCAGCCGCAGGGCGAACAGGTAGAGCACGCACATCTGCACCATGTAGGCCTTGGTGGAGGCCACGGCGATCTCAGGGCCGGCATAGGTGTACATGACATAATCCGCCGCGCGGGCAATGCTGCTGCCCACCACGTTCACAATGGCCAGCACCGGCACGCCCCGGCTCTTGGCCAGCTTGAGGGCTGCCAGCGTATCGCTGGTCTCGCCCGACTGGCTGATGATGATGACCAGATCCTCCGGCCGCAGGATGGGGTTCCGGTAGCGGAACTCGCTGGCAATCTCCACCTGTGCAGGCACCCGGGCCAGCGCCTCGATGGCAGCCTTGCCCACCATGCCCGCGTGCATGGCCGTGCCGCAGCCCACCAGATGCACCGTACCGATACGGCGCAGCCGCTCATCCGTCAGCTCAGGAACGCGCAGGTCGGGCAGACCGTTTTCCACACGGGGGCTTACCGTGGCCGTGATGGCCGCAGGCTGTTCGTTGATCTCCTTCAGCATGAAGTGCGGGTAGCCGCCCTTTTCAGCGGCTTCCTGATCCCAGTTGGCGGTCAGAACTTCCCGCTCCACCGGCTCCGCGAACTCATTGTAGAAGCGGATGCCGTCGGCGTTCACCACCGCCATGTCCCCCTCTTCCAGCACGCTGTACCGGCGGGTATATTTCAGCAGCGCCGGGATATCCGACGCAATAAAGTTTTCCTCTTCGCCCCAGCCCACGATGAGCGGGCTCTCCCGCTTGACCGCGAACAGGGTATCCGGGAAATCTCGGAACAGGACAGCCAGTGCATAGCTGCCCCGCACCATGGCCAGGGCGGCGCGCAGAGCCTTGAGGGGCTCCCCCTCATAGCAGCTGTCGATGAGCTTGACCAGGACCTCGGTGTCGGTCTCGCTCTCAAAGGTATAGCCCTTGGCCATGAGCCGCTCCTTCAGCACACCATAGTTCTCGATGATGCCGTTGTGGACGATGCTCACCCGGGGCGTGGAATGCGGGTGGCTGTTCACATCGCTGGGCTCCCCATGGGTCGCCCACCGGGTGTGGCCGATGCCGCAGCCGCTCCGGGCCAGGGCCTCCACCGCCAGCCGCTTGCGCAGCTCCGCCAGACGGCCCTTGCTCTTGACCACCCGGATGCAGCCCTCCAAAGCCAGGGCCACACCGGCGGAATCATAGCCGCGGTACTCCAGCTTTTCCAGACCATCCAGCAAAACATCCTGTGCATTCCGTTTTCCAACATAACCAACAATGCCACACATACAAAACACCTCCATGCCGACAGCCCGGCGCAAAAAACGCGCACAGCACAGCTGTCAGCCTCCTGTAACAGTTTATGTTCTTGTATGGCTTTCTTTGAGGGGATCTGTTACGGTATCACTGCCGATTTTTGCCCCTCTCTGCGGCTGGTATAGCCCATGGTCAGCCGGAGAAACATCCGCCGAAATTTTCGATGATTCCTCTCCTCGTCACCCTCACGGCTGTCACCCGTGTGGCCCGGCGCTTTGTGTCAACTGGTGGTAGACATCACTCCTCTCAATTAGAATCCTCTTAGACAAATCCCTGCTATTAAACCCCACCGTCATCCCTTCGGGATGACACCGCCCCTACTAGGGGCGGCCTTGGCAGAGCAATACAGTTTGTGTATATAGGGAAACTTTACGAAATGCCAAGGGCCCCACTATTAGGGGGGCTGGCGGGCGTAAGCCCGCCTGAGGGGTTTGACCCATTATCTTTTTCCCAGCATCTTATGCAGTTTCGGCCGCCACACCAGCTGATACACCTGCAGCAGGTTGTGGAGCGCCCGATCATACAGCAGAAAGGCAACGTTGCCCATGGCAAGGGTGGCCAGCGAGACCGCCAGCGCGGTGGTCTTCAGCTCCTGCGAAATGCTGCCCGCAGGCACCAGCAGCAGCACCAGCCCGTACATGGCCAGCACGGCACCGTTGCAGAGCAGCAGCTTGCACAGCACCCGCACCAGCGGCAGACGGATGCGCTCAAACCGGGGCTTGACCAGCGGGTAATACCCCAGCAGGAATACAAAGACCAGCGCCACCTCCTTATCCGGCACAAAGAGCAGGCTGAGCAGGCTCACCGCGCCGTAGGCTGTCAGGGCCATGGTCTTGCCGCACTCCACGCAGACCGTGGCGATGAGCAGGCTGGCCACCGCCGGGGCAATGAACATCAGCACCGGCACCACGGCCCCCAGCAGCATCAGGGCCACGCTCAGGGCAGCCGCCATGCCGCAGTAGGCCATGGCCCAGCTCTTGCGGGCCTTCACGGCAGCTCCCAGCGCACGGGCTGGTTCTCCGGGTCCAGCGGCTCCACCGCATGGCGCAGGCCCAGGATCATAATATTGTCGATCAGGCTCTTGTTCAGCTTGACATCCAGCATCCCGTAGGCGCGCACCAGATCGTTTGCCGCAGCCAGCGACTGCCGCCGGGCATTTTCCAGTGCAGCACCGGGGTCCTCGACACCGTTGACCAGATACACATTGTACCGCCCGGCCCGCTTGTCACCGGCCACACGGCCCGCCTTATCCAGCAGGTAGAACACCCGCCCGATGCAGCTGCCGATATAGCGCATACTCTTGCGCTGGCTGTTCTCATCGGTGGCAAGCGTGGAGTAGAGCGCGCCGTAGATGTTGCTCATAGGCTCGGCAACCTCGGTGTAGTTCTTGGCGTTCAGGTTCCTCTGAACGATCGCCTGCTCCTGCTCCTGTTCAAACAGCCGTTCCAGCGCGGGGTTCTCCTGCACGGCCTTTTCGTAGGCGCGGCGGAGCAGGATGCGGTCGATGGTGCGCTTCACCCGCTGTTTGAAGGGCAGCTCGTCACAGCGGCGGTCCTGCAGCTTATGCCAGCCCAGCAGCACCTCCACCTGCGCGGCCAGCCGGATGCCCTGGGTCTGGCACATCATCGGCCTCCAGCAGAGCGTCCAGGGCAGGCGCACCTTTTTGCAGGTCGCCTCCCGCCCGGCCAGGCTGTCTGACAGCAGTGCGAACAGAACCCCGTTGTGCTGCAGCAGACTGCACGAATAGAGCCCGTAGGTCGTGTTCAGCTGATACTGCACGCCCCGCAGATACCACTGGTAGATATTATAATCCCGGATGGTAAGCTCCGGAAGATAAGGCCGCATCGGACCGTCCATGTCTTTTTGTTCTCCTGTTTACTTTTTCTTGAACTCGGTGGTACGCTTCCCGTCAAAGCCCTGCTTGGGCATCGGCTTTGCCTTGTGCTCAAACTTGGGGGCCTCGTAGTACATATACAGCTGGCAGGGGATCATGCCGTTGTACATCTTGCGGCGCTTGTTGGCGCGCTTGCCGTAGTGGCTCTCAAACTCCATATCGGCAGTGATGGCGTACAGGCCCGCGCAGGGATGCTCGGCCATCTGCTGGCCCAGGGTGCGGGCCAGCTTGGCGGCACCCTCGATGGTGCTCATCCGCTCGCCGTACGGGGGATTGGTCAGAACGATGGCTTCGGGCTTTGCCGCAAAGTCAGCGACATCGGCCACCTCAAAATGGCAGCGCTTTTCCACACCGGCCAGCTTTGCGTTGGCATTGGCCAGTGCCACGGCGGCGGGGTCGATATCGTAACCAAAGGCCTCAAAACCCACATCCAGCTTGGACTCTGCCAGCGCTTTCTGGCGCTGCTCGGCCCAGAGGGAAGCGGGTACAAAGCTGTAACGCTCGGCGGCAAAACGGCGCTTGAGGCCGGGGGCAATGTTCATGGCCTTCTGGGCGGCTTCGATCAGCAGGGTGCCGCTGCCGCAGAAGGGATCTTCCACCAGACTGTCGCGGCGGACACGGCCCAGGTCGGCAATGGTCGCGGCCAGCGTCTCACGGATGGGGGCCTCCATGGCGTTGCGGCGGTAGCCGCGCTTGTGCAGGCCCTCGCCGGTGGTATCCAGCATGATCTCGCAGACATTCTTGCGCAGCATGAAGCGGATCTTGTACTCCGCGCCGGTCTCGGGCAGAACAGAGGTATGATGCTTGTTCATCAGGCGCTTGACCACAGCCTTTTTGATGATGCTCTGGCAGGCAGGCACGCTGGTGAGCTGGCTGTTCAGGGAAGAACCGGTCACAGGGAAGGCGGCATCGGCGGGCAGCAGCTCTTCCCAGGGGATGCTGTACACGCCGTCAAACAGCTCATCGAAGGTGGAAGCGGGGTAGGTGTTGAGGAGCAGCATCACGCGCTCCACCGTGCGCAGGTTCAGGTTGGCGGCAGCGATCATTTCCGGCCCGCCCGCAAAGGTCAGGCGGCCATCCCCTACCCGGATGTTCTCGGCCCCGATGCGGGTCAGCTCAAATTTCGCAGTTGCCTCGCAGCCAAAGAAGCAGGGTGCGATCAGTTCAAATTTTGCAGGCATTCTGGTTCCTTTCTTGTCCGTGGGCGTTGCCGCACCACCAAAAAACAGGCCCGCCCCGCTGGGGCAGGCCCGGTTCGTTCTGTGAATCAGCGGCCGCGGCGGGAGCGCGGTGCATAACCGCCGCCGCGGCGGTTGTTGGTCTCGTGGTCGAGGTCGGCCATCTTCTCCTCGCTCTGGCTCTTGAAGCGGCTCATCATATCCTCAAAGCTCAGGTTATCGCTCTTGGCCGGGGCCTTGGGCTGCCACACACGGGGTGCAGCGTCCCGGGCAGGGCCGCGCCCGCCCTCACGAGGGGGCCGTCCGCCGCCGCGGGAATTACCGAAATGGCCGCCCTCGCGGGGGCCGTTCTGGCGCGGGCCGCCGGGCCGGGGCCCACGGTCACTGCGCGGCTGACGGGGTGCCGGCGGCAGCAGCCGCTTGATGGACAGCGCGATCTTGCCGTCCGGTGCAATGTTGATGACCTGCACCTTCACAGCATCGCCGTCGTGCAGCACCGTGTTGATATCCTGCACATATTCATTGGACACCTCGGAAATGTGGACCATGCCCGATTTGCCCTCAGGCAGCGCAACAAATGCACCAAAGGGCTTTACGCCGGTCACACGGCCTTCCAGTACGTTCCCTACCTCAATTGCCAAAACTCAATACTCCTTGCTCTCTTTTTGTGGGGGCACCGGGTCTGTCCGCAGAGCTGCCCGGCGGGGTGTGCCCTCAGTTGCCGGTCACATCCACAAAGATGCGCTCGTTGGGGGCTGCGTAGTTGTAAGAATCCCGGGCGACCCACTCGGTCACATCGTCGGCATCGCCGCTGAGGATGCGCTTCATCTCCTCGTTCTGGGTCTTTTGCTGTTCGATCTGCTCGTTCAGCGTCTGCAATTCCGCACGCCGGGAGCTGATGGACACCTGATTGGAGATGTAGGCCGCCAGCATACTCAACAGCAGCAGAATGAAGAAAAGACGAAGGATCGTCCGCACAAACGGGCTGCGTCTGCGCTTTTTCCGGGTGGTATTTGTCATTTTTTCAGCGCCTCCTGTGCTCAGCAGGCCCGAAACGCCTGTACTCTTACTTTGATACGTTAGAATTATACAACAACCGCCGTGTGCTTGGCAAGTTCTTTTTCGGTTTTTTTGCGCTTCTTTTTTGCGTGCGGCGCGCTCTGACCTGCTCCGCCCGTTTTTTGCGGACTGCTGCCAACGGCTGCAATACCCGCCGGGCCAGCCGGAGCGGCCCCGCTGCCAGCCAGAACAGCCCCTGTTCCAACGCCCGCAGGGCAGGCCGCAGAAGCCGTTCGGCCCCAAAAGCGCAGAGAAAGGCGCTGCCCGGCATGTACCACCGCAGCACACCCCCGGCGCTCAGGGCGGCGGCATAACTCTGCAGCCCCAGCAGGACAGCCCCCACAAGGGCCATATCCGGCAGGAACGCCGCCCGTCCCCTGACCGGAAACACCGCGCGCACGCTGCCCAGCACAAGACCCAGCAGGGCACAGGCAGCCGCCTCCTGCCCGATGAGCGCGGGCGCAAGAGCCGGTGCCATCAGCGGAGCAGCCGGGACAGAAAGCCGCCCGGGGTGCGCGCGGCGGTGTACTCCACCGTGTCGATGCGGCCCGTCAGCTTCACTTCCCCGCTGTCGAGGTCGAGGCTGGTCACGTTGAGCTGTGCCCCGGCCAGCTGCAGCACGCCCCGGGCCGTTTCAATGGCGGCGCTCTCCGCGTTGCACTGCAGCACCCGCCTGACCCCTGTTACCGTCAGCTTTTCCCGGTTCTCCAGGATGAGGTCGCTGTTCCCCGCCTGCTCTGCCATGCACCTCTCCCCCTTCTGGTGAAGGTTATGCAAACAGCATCCGGGATAGAACCTCTCCGTCAGCCCTTCGGGCTGCTATCTCTCTAATAGGCGAGGCAAGAATGCAGCAGCATAAGCCTGGCTCCCCTATTAAGGGAGCTGGTGCAAAGCGCCTGAGAGGTTATTCCGAAATGATCTCGTACATCTCCCGGGCCACATCCTTGGTGCGGGGCTCCACGTCAGAGAGCACCTTTACCTTGATGGGCCGGTTGCCGAAGGTGACCTCGATGATGTCCCCTTCCTTGACCGCCTGGCTGGCCTTGGCGATCTTGCCATTGATGAGGATGCGGCCCGCATCGGCCACCTCGTTTGCCACGGTGCGGCGCTTGATGAGCCGCGAAACTTTCAGGTATTTATCCAGTCTCATGTTATGATCCTCCAGAAAAACAGAACCTCTCTGTCATTGCGCTTTGCCCGCTGCCGCGCCTCCGGACAGGAGAGCCGATGCAATGTGCCTGAGAGGTTTTACAAAAAAACCGCCGGAACCACTGCGGCCCCGGCGGCAAAAATCAAACTTACAGGGTATCCTTCAGAGCCTTGCCCGGCTTAAAGACAATGCTCTTGGAAGCAGCGATGGTGATGGGCTCACGGGTGCGGGGGTTGATGCCCTGGCGCTCTGCGCGCTCACGGATCTCAAAAGTGCCAAAGCCGGAGATGGTGATCTTCTCACCCTCAGCCATTGCCTTGCTCAGTGCATCGAAAGCGGCGTTGACAGCCAGTTCGGCGCTCTTCTTGCTCATCTCGGTGTTTGCTGCAACCTGTGCGATCAGATCGGTCTTGGTCATAATGGGGTACCTCCACAAAATTTTACTCAGCTTTTTCTATCAGACAGTGGCAGGGCGTTCCTGCCCGTCCGAATCTTCGGTCTTTTGCAGCAGCTCCTGACGGAACCGCCCGGATGCAAAGGTCAGGGCCTCTTCCGCGTCCACACCGGCCAGCCGCATGGCATTGGCCGCTGCAAACAGCAGCGCCCCGGCCCGCTCGGCGGCATTTTCCGGCACCGCTTCCTCCCAGCCGCACTCAGCAGCCTTCAGGGCAGCGGCGGCATCCTCTGCCGTCTGCGCAAACGCGCCCTTGCGGGCGGCACGCTTCTGCATCTTCTGGGCATACATCAGGGCGGGCAGGGTGGCCGGAACCGTGTTCAGCTCATCCGCCAGCGTGGTGCGGCCCTTTTCCTTATTTTTGAGCGCATCCCAGCTGTTTATACCAGCATTTTCAGCCGCCGAAGAGGCAAAGATGTTCGGGTGCCGGAACACCAGCTTCTCGCACACCTCCCGGCAGACCTGCTCGAAATCGAACCGGCCCCGCTCTTCCTCAATGACGGTATGGAACGCCACCTGCATCAGCACGTCGCCCAGCTCCTCGCGCATCATGGCTGCGTCGTCGGCATCAATGGCCTCCAGCGCTTCGCAGGTCTCCTCCAGAAAGTTCTTCCGGATGGATGCGTGAGTCTGCACCTTATCCCAGGGGCAGCCGTTTTCTCTGTCGCGCAGAATGCGGATGATCTGCAGCAGATCCTCCGCCGTGTAGCGTTCCCGTTCGGGCCAGTCCTGCATGGGTGCACTCCCCTTTCCTCTGCTCAAAAACCTGAGCTCGATTGTACCGCAGAATCCGCGATTTTTCAAGGGGACAAGCGCATTTTCCGGCTTTTCATTTCAATTGTTTCCAGAATTTTCACACTTTACCCTGTTTCTGTGCAGAAAGGGCGGCATCCCCCTACGGGGACACCGCCCTTTCAAGGCTTTTGGGGTTACAGCTGTGCGCCGCACTTGTTGCAGAACAGCGCATCCTCAGAGACCGGCGCACCGCACTGGGGGCAGGTCTTTTTGTCCGTGTCAGGCTTTTTGTCCTTTTCCACGGTCAGCTCAATGGTGATGCCGCTGCCCTCGGCGGGCTCCTCGTCCAGATCGTGGGTGATGACCTCGGCAGCGGGGCCAAGGCTCTCTCTGAGGGCGTTCAGGTTGGCCTCGATGCTGCCGATCATCTCGATATACTTATCCACAAGGGGCTGGTTCTCCTCGTTGCCCTTGGCCAGGCTGTAGACCAGTGCACCCAGCTGACGCTGCGCCCGGGCAAGCTTGGTCTGCTCCGAGACGATCTTTGCCTGCGTTCTGCCGCGCTCTGCCAGATCCATGGCGGCATTGCGGCCCTTTTCCGCGTACTCCAGACCCATTTCCTTGATCTTATTGAAATCCATAATGACACCTCTCTTACGGGCATTGGCCCTGTGTGTGCTGTCAGATGATGGTTTCATTATAGCGCACTCAGGCACTGATTGCAACGAATCCACCGCAACTTTTACAGTTTCGTGCGGATTTGGAAACAGTTTTTTCGCATTTGAACAAGAGAATGGAACATTTTCCCCGCAGAGCGCGATTTTATTTTACGGCACTGCCGTAGAACTCCCGCAGCATGCTGTCGGCGGGCAAAAGCTCCAGATCCAGCGGGACCACGTGCTCAAAGCGGCGGGCAGTCTCGTCCCAGAGCTCGGCGTTGTGGCCCTCCAGCGTGAACTGGCGGCGCACGATGCCCAGCAGCCTGGAGATCAGGCCAAGCTCATAGGTAAAGGAGGTGTCCAGCAGAAAGTCCGCCGTGGTCTTGAAGCCCTTGATATACCGGGTCTCGCCGTCCAGCACCCGGTCCCACATGGCAAGGGTCTTTTCGGGGCTGCGGCCCCGGGCGGCAGCGTCCCGCAGGGTGCGGCGGCACAGGCGGATGTCCTGGGTGTTGATGACCCGGCGGCCGTCGATGGCGTATTCCTCCCGCAGGCCGGCGTAGATGCGGTAGACATCCTCCGCAGGCACAAGGCCGGTGAGCTCCGGGTTCAGGGCATGGATTCCCTCCACGATGCAGACACCGCCCTGCAGGTCCACGGCCTCGGTCTCGTCGGAGCGCCGCTCGTTGGCAAAATCATAGATGGGCAGGGTGGTCCTGCCCGTCTCGCTCAGCTCATGCAGGCACTGCCGGACAAGGGGCAGGTCCATGGTATCGGGGTTTTCGTAATCCAGGGTGCCGTCGGGCAGGCGGGGGTAGAACTCCGCCCCACGGAAAAAATTATCCAGGCTGACCACATGGGCGTATGTTCCCTGCCGGATCAGCTCCTCGGCCAGCTTGTGGGCGCTGGTGGTCTTGCCGCTGGCCGACGGGCCGGTGAGCATGACGATCTTGGTGCCGGAAAGGCGCACCTTTTCGGCGGCGTACTTCACGCGGTCGCGGTAGCTCTGCTCACTCAGGGCGGCAAGTTCCTGCGGACTGCGGGCGGCAACGTTGTACAGCCCGACTTCAACCAGACGTTTCGGGACCCAAATCGTGATCATAAAAATCAGCCACTCCTTTTTTACGCTCCAGTACCTCCGCAAAGCGCTGGATATACTCTGTCGGATACTTGAAATTGAAGATGCGCTGCATCCGTCGGCCGCCGTCGGCCACCAGCTTGGTGCTGCCGCCCGCTCCGGCCGAAAGGATGGTCTGGACTTCCTCCATGATATAGATATTATAGTACCCCTCGTGGCCCGGCTTGCACCAGCCCACATTTTCCAGATTCTGCAGGGTATTCTTCTGGCGGTAGAGGTAATAGGGGCGATATCCTGCATCGGCCAGCAGCTGGCATTTTTCCAGCATGGCCGCTACGTCTGCGTAGTCGTTCTCCTTCTGATCCTCGATGACGATGCGGGAGGCCCGCTTGAGGGTCAAGGTGTGAACGGTGATGTTCTCGGGGTCCAGCGCGATGGCCTGCCGCAGGCTGTGCTCAAAGCCCGCGACCGTATCGCCGGGCAGGCCCGCGATGAGGTCCATGTTGATGTCCTCATGGCCCGCCCTCCGGGCATCGGCATAGCAGTCCAGGATATCCTGCGCCGAGTGCCTGCGGCCAATGCCCGCCAGCACCTCGTCCGAGAAGGTCTGGGGGTTGATGGAAATGCGGGTGGCACCATACTCTTTGATGACAGCCAGCTTTTCGGCATCGGTGCAGTCGGGGCGGCCCGCCTCCACCGTGTACTCCACCACCTTGGAGAGGTCAAAGTTCTCCCGCACCGTACCCATGAGCTGGCGGAGCTGGTCAGCAGACAGGCTGGTGGGGGTGCCGCCGCCGATATAGATGCTGCACAGCTTCAGTCCCGCCTTGTCGGCCTGCTCCCGGATGGCCTCCACCTCTCTGCACAGGCAGTCCACATAGGGCTGCACCAGCTTGCGGTCCCGGTCAAGGTTGCAGCTGACAAAGCTGCAGTAGCTGCACCGGGAGGGGCAGAACGGGATGCCGAGATACAGGCTGTACGTTTTGGGGGCACTGCCCAGCTGCAGGATGGGTTCCTGCAGATCGGCGATGGCCTTGGCCATGTCGTACTTCTGCCGGGAGCAGTCGAAGCGCTCCAGAAAGAACCGGTCGATGTCGGCTTCGGTCCAGCCCGCGGCCCGCTTGTCATGGATGAGCCGCACCGGGCGCACCCCGGTCATCTTGCCCCAGGGCGGGCGGATGCCGGTCCAGCTCCGCAGCAGGTCATAGGTCAGGCTGGCAAGGGTGAACTCCACCGTCTCGCCGCCTGCTTCCACGGGGCGGGGCAATGGAGCCGCCGCATCCCTGCTCTGGCCCTGCTCCCGCACCATGGCGTACAGACTATCCTCTTTTTTCTCGGCCCAGACACAGTCCTCGCCCTCTTCCGGCGGGGTGAGGGTGAGCGGAGCCATAGGGTAAAACAGGCGCACCAGATGTTCCACCTCGTAGCCGGAGGGCAGGCCGGTAATATAAATCTTCATGTTTTTCTCTCTTTATCCTTAAAAATCCGCATTCCCGCCGCGCAGGGCGCTGCGGATATAGAAATTGTTCGCCAGTTCCTCGCCAAAGGTGGAAAAATCCCCGTGGCCGGGCAGCAGCTGGGTCTCTTTGGGGATGGGCAGGCCCGCCAGCTTGCGCAGGCTGGCATCCATTTTCTGCATACTGCCGCCCTCCAGATCGGTGCGGCCAATGCTGCCCTGGAACACGGTATCGCCCACAAAGAGATAGTCCCCGCACAACAGCACCACACCGCCCTCGGTATGGCCGGGGGTGTGCCAGACGGTAAAGGTCAGCTCATCCACGGTGAGCTTTTCCCCCTCCTGATAGCCGCTGTCCGCGCTTTTCAGGGGAAAGAGCTGGCTGCCCCTGCAGTCGGCGGGCTCACAGTAGATCCTGGCCTTCCACTCCCGGCTCAGCACCCCCGCACTGCCCACATGGTCATAGTGGCCGTGGGTGCAGAGGATGGTGGTGAGCGTCGCGTTGTTCTCTTTGAAAATTTTATCGTATTCCTGCACTTCGGCGGCGGGGTCAATGACCACTGCATGGCCCGCTTCGGAGATCAGGACAAAGCTGTTGGTATAAAGCGGCGCAGCGCCGAGAAGATGAAATGCTTTCATATCCTATATCCTTCTAACTGTTCAGATGTTCCGGCTTTGCCGGGGGCGGGCCGTTACGAGTGGTGCGCCCACTCGTCCGTGTCGATGACAATGGTGCAGGGCCCCTCGTTCACCAGAGACACCTGCATATCCGCGCCGAACTCACCGTGCTGCACGTCCCTGAGGCCCTGCCGGTTCATCTCGGCAAGGAACAGCTCGTAGGCATCCACCGCAAGCGGGGCCCGGGCCGCTTTGATAAAGCTGGGGCGGTAGCCCTTTTTCGTGTCGCCGTAAAGCGTGAACTGGCTGACCACCAGTGCCGAATAGCCCAGGTCCTTTGCACTGAGGTTCAGCTTGTCGTTTTCGTCCTTGAAGATGCGCAGGCCCGCGCACTTATCCGCCAGCTTGGGCACGATGTCCAGCGTATCGGTATCCCGGACACCCAGCAGGATGACCAGGCCGGGGCCGATGGAGCGGGGCTCCCCGCCGTTGACCCGGACAGAAGCGGAGGACACTGCCTGAATGACTGCACGCATGGTTTAACTCCTTGTCACTTTGAGCACATCCTTGACCTTGGACAGACGCGCCACCACGCGGTTCAGGTGCTCGGTATTGTTGATGCCGATGGTCAGGCTGACCACGGCGCAGTTGTTTTCCACCTGACGGGCGTTCATGGTGTAGATGGGCACCCGGATATCGGCCAGAGCGCTCAGCACATCCCGCAGCAGCTCGTTGCGGTCCAGCGCCACGATCTCAAGGCCGGCCTTGTAGCTGTCCTTGACGCTGTCGGCCCAGTAAGCCTTGACCCAGCGGGGGGCGTTGGTGGGATCCTTCATGCTGGAGATGGCATTGACACAGCTCTGCTTGTGGATGGACACGCCAAAACCGCGGGTGATAAAGCCCACGATGGGGTCGCCGGGCAGCGGGCTGCAGCACTTGGCAAACTTGATGGGGGTGTTGTCGAAGCCCTCCACCACCACACCGTCGGTGGCGTGGACCTTGCTCAGATCCACCTTGGCCAGCTGCTCGTTCCTGCCCTCCTCGCTCTTCCGCTTCTGCCACTCTTCCTTCAGCTTGGGCAGGCAGTTGGCAATGGTGATGCCGCCGTAGCCGATGGCGGCATACAGCTCCTCGGCGTTGTTCTGGCGCAGGCGGCGGCAGCAGCTGCCGATAAATTCATCCAGCTCGTCGTCGGGGATGAAGATCATCTCCCGGCGCAGCTCCCGGGCCAGCGTGTCGCGGCCCTCCTGGATGTTCTCCTCCCGGCGCATCTTCTTGAACCAGTTGCGGATCTTGCTCTTGGCCTCGCTGGTGCGCACGATCTTCAGCCAGTCGCGGCTGGGGCCCTTGTCCGCCGGGCCGAGGATGACTTCAATGATCTCGCCGGTGGAAACAACGTGGTCAATGGGCACCATCCGGTTGTTGACCTTGCAGCCCACCATCCGGTTGCCGACGGCGGAGTGGATGGCATAGGCAAAGTCGATGCAGGTGGCACCCGTGGGCAGGTTGATGACATCGCCCTTGGGGGTAAAGGCAAAGACCTCCTCGGGCAGCAGGTCGCTTTTCAGGTCATGGAGCAGGTTGCCGGAGTCCTCGCTGACGCGCTGGTTTTCCAGCAGCTGGCTGACCCAGGCCAGGCGCTCGTCCAGCTTATCGTGGCCATCCAGCCCTTCCTTGTACTTCCAGTGGGCGGCAACGCCGTACTCTGCCTGTTCATCCATCTTGCGGGTGCGGATCTGCACCTCAAAGGGGATGCCCTCGTGGCCGATGACGGTGGTGTGCAGGCTCTGGTAGCCGTTGGGCTTGGGGGTGGAGATATAATCCTTGAAGCGGTTGGGCAGCGGGTGGTACATATCGTGGATGAGGCCCAGGGTACTGTAGCACTCAGCCAGCGTATCCAGAATGACACGGACGGCATAGATATCGTAGATCTCATCGAAGGACTTGTTCTGCATGATGGTCTTGCGGTAGATGCCGTAGATGCTCTTGACCCGGCGCTTGATGGTGGCACCCTCGATGCCGCTCTCCTTCAGCCGCAGCTCGATGACACCGGACACTCTGGCAAGGAACTCTTCCCCTGCACGCTCGCTCAGCATCTTGCTGATTTCCTCGTAGCCCACAGGGTCAAGGTAGTGCAGGCTGCGGTCCTCCAGCTCCTCCTTGACGTTCAGGATGCCCAGACGGTTGGCGATGGGGGCATAGACCTCCATCGTCTCACGGGCCTTGTCGCGGCGCTTCTGCTCAGGCCAGGCATCGCCGGTGCGCATATTGTGGAGCCGGTCGCAGAGCTTGATGATCATCACGCGGACATCCCGGCTCATGGCCAGCAGCATCTTGCGCAGGTTCTCGGCCTGCAGCTCCTCGATGTTGGAGAACTGGATCTTGGTCAGCTTGGTCACGCCGTCCACCAGCAGGGCCACTTCCTCGCCAAAGGCGGCGGTCAGGTCCTCCAGCGTGGTGGGGGTGTCCTCCACCACGTCATGGAGCAGGGCGGCGGCAATGCTCTCCGAATCCATGCCCAGATCCAGCACCAGACGGGCCACGGCCAGCGGGTGGCAGATGTAGGGCTCGCCGCTGCGGCGGCAGACCCCGTTGTGCGCCTTGTTGGCAAGGTCGTAGGCCTTGGTGATCATCTCCATGTTGTAGGCCTTACCGCTGGCCTTGATGGCCTCGCAGAGCTTCTCCCAGGTAACGATCTCAGGCCGCACCTCACTGGGCAGAGCACCCTCGGGCGCGTCGGCCGGCAGGGCCGTGGCGTTCACGGTAGACACCTCCGGCACCGGCTGATGCAGATGCGTTTTTGCGGAGTAAAGATCCTCCGCAGGTCTCTTTCCCTCTGGCATATTTTCATTCCTCCAGACATTTCAGGATGGGGGCATCGGCCAGGTTCTTCTTGCCTGCCGTGGGAACCAGCTCCCAGAACTTTGCCCCGCCGCGCTCCACGGCGGCGATCAGGCCCACCTGTTCCAGGGCCGTCAGAGCCACCAGCGTTTTTCCGCTGTGCTCCTCCCCCAGCTTTGCAAACAGGGGCTGCATATCCTCGGCGTGCCAGCGCCGGGCCTGCAGTTCCCGGTAAACGGTAATGATATCACTGCGCTCCGGTGCGATCAGGGCGCGCTGCTGGGCAGTCAGCGGGCTGCCGCGGCGCAAAGCCTGCACCAGCGCGGTCTGCTGGGCGGCGGCGTTGCCAAAGCCCGCCGGGTGCAGCTCCAGAATGCGTCCCGAAAGCTGCGCGCCCCGGGCGGCCTCGTAAACCGAGAGGCTCAGGGCCGCGTCCACCACATCGCCGGTGGCATAGGGCAGCTGCTCCGGGTGCATCCCGAACCAGACCGCATAGATGCAGGCATTGCCCTGCCGCAGGCGCAGGCGGCAGTGCCGCCCCTCCGAGACAGGGTAGACTCCCTCCACCACGGCCTTTTCCAGCAGAAACACCGGGGCGGGGTTTTCGGCACCGTAGGGAGCCAGCTGGTCCAGCCGCCGGACAGATTCCACGGTAATGCGGTCGAGATGGATGGACAGGTCGCATTCCAGCGGCGGGGTCACCAGCACCGGGCACTCCCGGGCGGCCCACTCGTTCAGGCGGCGGCGCAGCTCCGGCAGGTTCTCCTCCCGCACCGAAAGGCCCGCCGCCATGGCGTGGCCGCCGAAGCGGAGGAGAAGATCCTCGCAGGAGGCGATGCAGGCGTGCAGGTTGAAGCCCTGCACACTGCGTCCGCTGCCCTTGCCCTCGCCGTGCTCATCAATGGACACCACGATGACGGGGCGGCCGGTCTTTTCCACCAGCCGGGATGCCACGATGCCAATGACACCGGGGTGCCAGTCCCGGCCCCAGATCAGGATGACCCGGTCCTCCAGAATGGCAGGTTCGGCCTCCAGCTGGGCCTGCGCGGCCTTGGCGATCTCGCCCTCGGTCTCCTGCCGGGCGGCGTTGATCTCGTTCAGTTTATGTGCCAGCTCGGCAGCGCGTTCCTCATCCTCACACAGCACCAGCTGCAGGGCGGTCACAGCGCTGTCCATCCGGCCCGCCGCGTTGATGCGGGGGGCAATGGCATAGCTGACATTCTCGGCGGTCACGGGCTTGCCGCCCAGCCCCACCTCATCCAGCAGGGCCAGAAGGCCGGGCCGGTCAGAGTGCTGCAGCAGGTGCAGGCCCGCTTTGACCAGGGTGCGATTCTCACCGGTCAGGGGCATCACGTCTGCCACGGTGCCCACGGCAGCGAGGTCGCCGCAGTAATCCAGCATCTCCTCGGGCGGGCAGCCGTCCAGCGCGGCACAGAGCTTAAAAGCCACGCCTGCGCCGCACAGGCCCTTGAAGGGGCTGGTATCATCGGCGCGGCGGGGGTCCACCACGGCAACGGCCTTAGGCAGAGTATCATGGGGCAGATGGTGATCGGTGACGATCAGGTCCACCCCCAGTGAAGCCGCAAACTCGGCCTCCTCCAGCGCGGAGATGCCGTTGTCCACCGTCACGATGAGCTGGTAACCCTTATCGTGGATGGACTGGATGGCATTTTTGGAAAGGCCGTAGCCATCGCCTTCACGGCTGGGCAGCATACACTTGACGTTGGCTCCCATCCCCTTGAGGTGCTGGTAGAGCAGGGCGGTGGCGGTCACGCCGTCCACATCGTAGTCTCCAAAGACAACAATGGTCTCCTCCCGGTCAATGGCATCGAGGATGCGGGCACAGGCCTTATCCATGTCGGTCAGGAGCATGGGGTCGGTCAGCTCTTCCTCACCCGACAGCAGGGTCAGGGCCTCGGCAGGGTCGGTAATGCCGCGCGCGGCCAGAATGCCCGCCAGCAGGCCCGCCTCCTTCTGCTGGGCGGCCAGCGTCATCTGATATTTTTCCTCGCTCCACGGCTCCCCATCCATCGTTTCCATGGCGCGGTTTTCCAGCTCCTCGGTGCTCTGCTGGGCAATGGCCGCGGTCAGCTCCTTCAGGGCGGAGCGGTCCAGCGGCTTCAGGTTCCAGGCCCGGTAGGTCGTCATAACAGTCCCTCCCCGGTCAGGCCGTCATTGGCCAGCATTCCCTGCAGCGCGGCGATCTCGCTGGAAACATCCATGGCAACGTCAGAAAGCAGGTTATCATACAGGTTGCTGTAAGCCTGATTCAGGGTGTGCAGGATGCCTGCGATGTCCCGGCGGATGGTCTCTGCATTTTCGCCCTGCTGGCCCTGCACATCGTTGTAGGTGTGCAGCAGCTTGAGGGTGGTGGGGATATAATATTCCGCAAAGCGGCGGGCCTTGGGCAGGCTTTCCGGGTGCGCTTCCAGCCACTCGCAGATGGCAGTGGTGGTCTTTTGCATCGTTTCCAGCTCTTCCCGGCCCTGCGCGTCCTGCATGAGGTGCTGTTCCTGTTCCAGCACCTGCGCAAAACGGCGGATGGTCTCAAGGTTCAGGGGCGTTTCGGCGGTTTCCCCCTGCTCGGGCTGTGCGGGGGCGGGCTGAGGCTCCGGGCGCTCCTGTGCGGCGCGGTAATCCTCCGCCGTCAGGTACACAGTCTCCGTTTTCTCATCCAGCCATGCATTCAGCCAGCCTTTGCGGATGCTTTTTTTCAGCCGCTTGAGCGTTTTTTTCTTTTTCTGGTGGGTCAGGTCGGCCAGCATCTCCACCGGCAGGCCCTTGCCGCCGTCCATGCTGTCGGCAAGGTCGGCCAGCTGGCCCATCTGCCTGCCCGCTTCCCTCTGGGAAACGCCGCAGGCCGCCATCCAGCCAAAGCCCGCCGTGGCAAGGCCCAGCACGCTGCTGACGATGCCAAGCACGTTGTAGGCGGTGTTCATAACGTAGTCCGTGCCCGTCATCAGGATGCCGCCGTCCTCAGTAGCCGACACCACAACGTCGCCCAAAGCAGTCGGCGAAATAATGCCCAGCCCGATGAGGCAGCCCAACGTCCCCAGCCCAAAGATCACGGTGAACGTGATGCCCACGGCCAACAGAGCCACGCCCGAGTTGTAACGCTCCTTGGCGCATTTCCGCAGCTTTTCCACCGGGGTCAGCTCCGGGCGCGATGCAAAGAAATTTCTGGCCCACTGGGGCATCCCGGCGTACTGCTCTGCCGTGCCGCCGTTGGCATGGGCCTGCCGCCGGCTCTGGTAGTAGCTGTCCCGGGCCTGCCGCATGGCCTTGCCCGCCTCCGAGATGCCGTAATTGGCCGCATGAACAGCGGCCTTGCCCACATCAAAGGCGCGGTCGCCGATGTCCATACCTTTTCCCTCAAAGCCGTGGGCAAAGGCATCGGACATGGTGTCGCCAAAGGCGCGCAGCTGCTCTTCCAGCTCCTGCTGCACCTGTTTTCCCTCGTTTTCTTGTGTTGTATCGTTTTCACGATGATTCATCAATATTTCTCACCCTTCTGCCGGTGCATACCGGCCGATGATCGCACGGGCGACCCGCAGGCCGTCCACGGCGGCGCTCATAATGCCGCCCGCATATCCGGCCCCCTCGCCGCAGGGGTACAACCCCGCCAGCTGGGCCGATTCCAAGGTCTCCTCCCGTTTCAGCCGCACGGGGCTGCTGGTGCGGGTCTCAAGGCCGGTGAGGATGGCTTCCGGCGCGGTGTAGCCCGCGATCTTGCGCTCGTAGGCGCGCAGGCCCGCCCGCAGGGTATCGGCCAGCTCCCCGGGCAGCAAAGCTCCCAGATCCGCAGCCACAACGCCCCGGTCATAGGTCGGCTCCACCCGGCCGATGTTCAGCCGGCCTTTGCCCTCCAGAAAGCTCTGCACATTCTCAGCCGGGGCCGCATACGCCCCGCCCCGGCGGCCTGCAGCGTAGGCTTTGGCCTCCAGCTCCCGCTGGAAAGCGATGGCCCTGCGCGGGTCGCCTGCAAAATCCTCAGCTCCCACGCTGACCACCACCGCCGCGTTGGCGTTTTTGCCGTCCCGGGCGTGGTAGCTCATGCCGTTGGTGACCACGTGGCCTGTCTCGCTGGCCGAAGCCACCACCTGACCGCCGGGGCACATGCAGAAGGTGTACACGCACCGGTCTCCCACATGCTGGGAGAGCTGATACTCACCCCGCGGCAGGGCTGGATGCCCGGCAGCCTCGTGGTACAGGCTCTTTTCGATCTCGCTCTGCAGGTGCTCTGCCCGGAAGCCCACGCTGAAGGGCTTGCACTCCAGCACAAGGCCGCTGTCCATCAGCATCCCGAAGGTGTCCCGGGCCGAGTGACCCACGGCAAACACCAGCGCTTCACAGGGGAAGGTCCCGCCGGTGGTAAAGATGCCGGTCAGCCGTCCGTTCTTCTGCTCAAAACCGGTGAGGGCCGTGTTGAAGTGCACCTCGCCGCCCAGGGTCTCGATCTCCCTGCGGATGGAGGTGATAACGCCCCGGAGCAGGTCGGTGCCCACATGGGGCTTCTGCTTCCAGGCGATCTCCGCCGGGGCACCGTGCTGCAGAAACACCTCGGTGACAAAGCCGCAGAGCTCATCCCCGATGCGGGTGGTCAGCTTGCCGTCCGAAAAGGTGCCCGCGCCGCCCTCGCCAAACTGGATGTTGGCATTGGGGTCCAGCTCACCAGTGGCAGAGAAGTGCTCTACCGCCTTCACACGCTCGTCCAGCGCCGGGCCGCGCTCCAGCACGATGGGCTTGTAGCCCTGCCGGGCCAGCAGCAGCGCCGCAAACAGGCCCGCCGGGCCCAGCCCGCAGACCACAGGCCGGTGGGGCAGGCGCTGGGTGCCGTTCTGAACGCTGAGATCCGTTTTGCCGCGGATAGCAACGCAGGGCGAGGCCCCTGCATACGCAGATTCCTCACCCTCGTCCTTGAGCGTTACCGCTATGGTATACACCAGCTTTGGCTGCCCGTGGCGGGCATCCACCGACAGCCTGGCCACGCCCAGATGGGCCGCCCTGCTGCGGGGGATGCGCGCCAGATGCAGCGCCTTCTCGAATGCCTGCGGCTCCCCGGCAGAGAGCGGCAGGCGGATATCTCTTACTAGTATCATCTATCAGGTTTCGCTTTCTATTTTCAGCCTCCTCACCCTCTCCGTCATTGCTAACGCAATGCCACCTCCCCCAAAGTGGGAGGCCTTGGCAGTATTTGCAAACTTCATCTTTATGCCAAGGGCTCTCCCTTCGGGAGAGCTGGCGAGCGAAGCGAGACTGAGAGGGTGAGCCAGCTCAGTTACTTTCTATCTTGCACTGGATAACATAGCTTCCCAGCGCAAAGATCTTACCATTGGAGGGCACATACAGGCGGCAGGCAATGTTCTGCTGCCCTGCGGCCACATAGAAATCATCCGCATCGATCTCAATGACCACCTGCTCGGGCACCAGCGTATCCAGCAGACCCGCCGGGCCGCAGAGGGTCACGTTCATCAGCCGCTCGGTCTGCACGGTCAGAGTATAGGTGGAGGGCAGATTGACCACCTGCACGCAGCTGGCGGGCAGGTTCATGGTCTTGGTCTCGAGCCTGGAGCTGTCGAAGCTGACCGTGATGCTGGAAATGTTGTCCAGCAGGCGGATGTTGCCCGGCAGCTCGATGGGCAGCTCATACACCTTGTTCAGCGCAAAGGTGGAAAGATCGATGGTGCCAACAGACAGGGTGGAGAGCTTTTCGATCTGGCTCTCGGGCCCGGCGACATTCAGAGTCTGCTTGCTCAGGGAGTAGACCAGCACCGAGGGATCAAAATTCCGGGGTGCGTTGATAAAGCTGACCGACACAGGCAAGGTGGCCATCTTGTAGACTTCCAGCGTGACCTCCACGCTGGACTCTTCCAGATTCGTGTATTCAAATTTGACCTCACTGCCGCTCTTGGTATAAAAGCGCAGGGCAGTGTCCAGCGTGACAGAATCAGTGAGTTCCCCCTTGTGGGTCACCTCGGCGGTGCAGGTCTCCACCTTATCGATCTCGGTGCTGGGGCCGGAGAGGGTCACCGTCTCCTTGGAGAGCTCGGTGCCATAGAGGATATAGCCGTCCGCAATGGTCAGGTAGTTGGTGGTCACGGTGATGGGCACCGTTTTCTCCTCCACCACGTCAAACACCACGTCCACGCTGTTGTCGCCGCCCTCAATGGAAACGGACACACCATTGAGCAGGGTGTTCACGCCCCGCACCTGCAGGTGCAGGGTCTTTTCGCCGCTGTCCCGCACGCCGGACCAATCCGGGTAGACCACAAAATCAGAGGCGGTCAGGCCGCCGATGGTGTAACCATCGCCCGAGAGCTTCAGGCTGACGTACTTTTCCGGCGCGCTGACGATGCTCAGGCCCCGGGAGGTGTATGCGGCGGAATCATAGGTAAAATCCACCGGCACGTTGTTGATGGTGCGGGTGGTGCCGGGCTGGACGACGATGGTGACCACCATCCATGCCACAATGGCACCCACGATGGCCAGCAGCAGCCGGATGCGGCGGTCGTTCAGAATGCTCTTGGTGTGCTGGATGGCAGGCTTTGTGCCGTTGGTACGATTGCTGCTCACTGCTGCTCATCCTCCTCTTTCTGGTTCATCCAGTTCAGCAGGCTCTTGACCTTGCCGCGCCAGCCGTCGGCGGCTGCCTTTTCGCTGGCGGTCTCCTTGGGGATCATCTCATCCACCAGCCGGGTGTACAGGGTCTGGCGGTCAAAGTGGCGGATCAGCACGCCGTTCTTGGCCATGGAGATGATGCCGGTCTCCTCACTGACCACAACGGCAATGGCATCCGAGTTCTCCGCAATGCCCAGGCAGGCGCGGTGGCGGGTGCCCATATCCTTGCCCAGATCCAGGTTGTTGGACAGGGGCAGCACACAGCCCGCCGCCTTGATGCGGCCATTCTCAATGATGGCGGCACCGTCGTGCAGGGGGGTACCCTCATAGAAGATGGTGCCCAGCACCTCCAGATTGACGGCGCTGTTCACAGGCGTGCCGGTGCGCACGATCTCAGAGAGGTTGGTATTGCGCTCCAGCACGATCAGGGCACCGGTCTTGGTCTCGGAAAAGCGCTCAGCAGCATCGCAGATGGCAATGATGGCGCTGCGCCAGGCCCCCTTGAAGCTGGGGTCATTGTAGCGGCCCTTGATGTTGAAGAGCTTGCCCGCCCACTGGTCGGTCTGGCCCATCCGCTCCAATGCGCGGCGGATCTCCGGCTGGAACAGGACCACCAGCGTCAGCAGGCCGACCTGCAGCAGCGAGTTCAGCAGCCAGGTGACGGTGCGCATGTTCAGCACGTTGGCCACCAGATAGACCGCCAGCACCAGCAGCGCGCCCTTGGCCAGCTGCCCGGCGCGGGTGCGGTTGATGATGCCCAGCAGCTGGTAGATCAGGAAAGCAATGATGACGATATCCAGCAGATCGGCCAGCTTGAAGGTCTGGAAATTGGCGATGATCGAATTCAGAGTCATCAGAGTGTCTCTCCCGTTACAGCTTCTCGATCAGGGCGACAGCATGGGCGGCAATGCCCAGGCCCTCGCCGGTAAAGCCCAGATGCTCCTCGGTGGTGGCCTTGACGCTCACAGCATCCACCGGCATCCCGAAGGCGGCGGCCAGATTTTCCCGCATGGCGGGGATGTAGGGGGCCAGCTTGGGCTTCTGGCAGAGCAGGGTGGAATCGATGTTCACGATCTTCCAGCCCTTCTCCCGCATGATGCGTGCCACATGCTGCGCCAGCTGCAGGCTGTCGGCACCGGCGTAGGCGGGGTCGGTATCCGGGAAGTGCTTGCCGATGTCGCCCAGTGCGGCGGCACCCAGCACAGCGTCCATCACGGCGTGGGCCAGCACATCGGCATCCGAGTGGCCCAGCAGGCCCTTTTCAAAAGGCACCTCCACACCGCCCAGGATCAGCTTGCGGTCCTCGACCAGACGGTGAACATCATAACCATGACCAATGCGCATATCATTTCCTTCTTTCTGTTCGGCGCGGGGCAGATCCTCCCGCGTTGTGATCTTCAGATTGGCGTAATCCCCCTGGGTCAGCTGCACCGGGCGGCCGGTCAGTTCAAACAGGCTGCAGTCATCGGTGACCAGGCGGGCTTTCTCCGCATCCAGCTCGTCCAGCGCAGCCAGATACGCCGCACGGTCGAAGCACTGGGGGGTCTGCACCGCATACAGGGTGCTGCGGTCAGGGGTATCAGTGACCATGCAATGCTCCGGCACAGTTTTGCCGTCGCCCCGCACAGCCCGCTTGACGGTATCCTTTACCGGCACGGCGGGGGCGGCAGCACCGCAGGCAGCGGCTGCCTCCAGCGCCGCCGTGATGACAGCCTGACTGACAAAGGGGCGGGCGGCATCATGGACAGCCACCAGCTCTCCGTGGGCGGCCAGCACGCCGTTCTTCGCGCTCTCGGCGCGGGTCGCGCCGCCCTGCACCACCTGCACCGGCTTTGTGCAGGCCGCGGCCTGCTGTTCCAGAAATGCCCGGTTCTTCCCGGCCACCAGAACGATCTCGCTGACCAGCGGACACTCCGCAAAGGCGCGGATGCTCCGCTGCACCACGGTCTCCCCGCCCAGATCAAAGCTGAGCTTGTCAAACCCCATGCGGGTGGAAGACCCTGCCGCCACCAGAACGGCTGATACTTTCTTTTCCAATTTCTGCACCTGCCCTGCTCTTATTCTCCCGGGAAATACCACCCGGGGCACAGATAGAATAAACCATGTTTTATTATACCGTATCGCCCGGCAAACTGCAACCGATTTTATACAGCAAAAATGCCCCTCTGCGGCAGGGCAGAGGGGCAAAAACGCTTCTTTTTTCAGGAGATCACTTCAGGATGGGCTCGATGGCGGCAGCCAGAGCGTCCTTCTGTGCCTGGGCTTCCTCCAGGGTCTTGCCCAGGGTGGTGAAGTAGGTCTTGATCTTGGGCTCGGTGCCGGAGGGACGCACCACAACGGTCGCGCCATTTTCCAGCGTGTAGATCAGGACATTGGCGGCGGGCAGACCGGTCTCCTCGGGCTTCTTGTAGTCCATGACCTTGACGACCTTGTGGCCGCCGATCTCGGTCAGGGGCTCGTCACGCAGCTTCTGCATGATGGAAGCCATCTTCTCCATGCCGGTCAGGCCGGGGAACTCAAAGCTGTCCACCTTGTTCAGGTAGCGGCCGTACTGTGCGTAGATCTCTTCCAGACGCTGCTTGATGGAGGAACCGATGCTGCGGTAGTAAGCGGCCATCTCGCAGATCAGCATGGAGCCGATAACGGCATCCTTATCGCGGACATAGGGGCCTGCCAGGTAGCCGTAGCTCTCTTCAAAGCCGAAGATGAAGCGATCCACTTCACCGGCGGCTTCCAGATTGGCGATCTGGTCGCCGATCCACTTGAAGCCGGTCAGAACATTGCGCATCTCCACGCCGTAGTGTTTTGCCACAGCGTCGGCCAGCGGGGTGGAAACGATGGACTTGACCGCCACGGGGTTTGCGGGCATGGTGCCCTTTTCAATGCGTCCGGCGCAGATGTAATCCAGCAGCAGAACGCCCATTTCGTTGCCGGAGACCAGCTCATAGCTGCCATCCGGGCACTTCATGGCAATGCCCACGCGGTCTGCATCAGGGTCGGTGGCCAGCATCAGGTCAGCACCGGTCTTGGTGGCCAGCTCCAGACCCAGCTTCAGGGCCTCAAAGATCTCAGGGTTGGGGTAGGAGCAGGTGGTAAAGTAGCCGTTGGGGTACTCCTGCTCGGGCACGATGGTGATATCGGTGATGCCCATATCGTTCAGCACATGGGTCACGGGCACCAGACCGGAACCGTTCAGGGGGCTGTACACCAGCTTCAGGCCGGCAGTCCGGCACAGGCCGGGGCGCACCTGGCGGGCCTCGATGGCATCGTACAGGGCCTTTTTGCAGTCATCGCCCACAAAGCGGATCAGGCCCTGCTCCACGCCAGCGGCAAAGGAGATGTACTTTGCGCCGGTCAGAACATCGGTCTTCTGGATCTCATCATAGACGATGGCGGCGGCATCATCGGTCATCTGGCAGCCATCCGGGCCGTAGGCCTTGTAGCCGTTGTACTTGGCGGGGTTGTGAGAAGCGGTGACCATGATACCGGCGTTGCACTCGTAGTAACGGGTGGCAAAGCTCAGGGCAGGCACGGGCATCAGGGCATCATAAATGCGCACCTTGATGCCGTTGGCGGCCAGAACACCGGCGGCGGTCTTGGCAAAGACATCGCTCTTCAGGCGGCTGTCGTAGCTGATGGCGACAGTCTGGCTGCCACCCTGGGTCTTGACCCAGTTTGCCAGACCCTGGGTAGCCTGACGGACAACATAGATGTTCATGCGGTTGGTACCGGCACCCAGCACACCGCGCAGACCGGCGGTGCCAAACTTCAGGGCCACGGCAAAGCGGTCCTTGATCTCCTCGTCATTGCCCTCGATCTTGCTCAGCTCCGGTTTCAGATCCGCGTCCTCCAGATCCGCTGCCAGCCAGCGCTTATACTCATCCAGATACATATTGCACACCTTACCTTTAATTCGTATTTCGCACAGGGATAGTTTTTCCAAACCTATTTATACTATAAACCCTTTCTTGGTACTGTGTCAATTCCATATTATGTAAGAATTTTTGCTCCGCAAATCATACAAATACTACAAAGATCTCCGCCTTTTCCATCATTTGGGGCTTTCGGGCTGTCTGCAGGGCCTGCGGCAGTGTCCGTGCATTGACAAGCCCCCTGCCCGACACTATAATTGGGACAATAGAATATTCTGCCGAGACCGGGCATTTTCCCGGTCATTTCCCCGTCGGGCCGCAGACGCGGCGTGAGGAGGCCCCATGTATTCCGTTCTGAAAAGCTATGGTCTGAACGGCCTGAACGGCTTTGCCGTGGCCGTGGAAGCCGATGTCTCCGGCGGCCTGCCCGCCTTTTCGCTGGTGGGCCTGCCGGATTCCGCCGTGCGGGAAAGCGGCGACCGTGTCCGCTCTGCCGTGAAGAATCTGGGCTACAAATGGCCCGACCGCCACATCACGGTCAACCTTGCCCCGGCGGACATCCGCAAGAGCGGCCCGGTGTATGACCTGCCCCTGCTGCTGGCGGTGCTGGCATCCTCCGGCCAGATGGAGGAGCCGCCCGCCGACGCGGCTTTTCTGGGGGAGCTGGCACTGGACGGCAGCCTGCGCCCGGTTTCGGGCGTGCTGCCCATGGCGCTGGCGGCGGCAGCAGACGGCATCCGCAGCCTGTATGTGCCCGCCGAAAACGCCGCCGAAGCCGCCGAGGCGGGCGGCGACGCGATGCAGGTCTACCCCGCCCGCACGGCCCGGGAGGTCGTGGATGCGCTGCGGGGCCTTGTGCCCCTCTCCCCTGCCGCGCCCATCCCCTTTGACCCCGCTTCCGGCTGGAATGCCGCCCCGGATTTTGCGGATGTGATGGGCCAGCCGCTGGCCCGCCGGGCCATGGTGCTGGCGGCAGCCGGCGGGCACAACGTACTGCTCATCGGCGCGCCCGGCACCGGCAAATCCATGCTGGCCAAGCGCCTGCCCGGTATCCTGCCGCCCCTGACCCGGGAGGAAGCCGTGGAGACCACCAAGATCTATTCCATTGCGGGCCAGCTGCCCAAGGGACGGGGCCTGATCTCTGCCCGGCCCTTCCGCAGCCCACACCACTCGGCCAGCGCGGCGGCACTGGCGGGCGGCGGCACCACCTTCCGGCCCGGCGAGTGCAGCCTTGCCGACTGCGGCGTGCTGTTTCTGGACGAGCTGCCGGAGTTTTCCCGGGACAGTCTGGAAGTTCTGCGCCAGCCGCTGGAGGACGGCCAGATCACCGTGAGCCGTGCGGCAGGCAGCGCCACCTACCCCAGCCGGTTCCAGCTGGTGGCCGCCATGAACCCCTGCAAGTGCGGCTACTACGGCCACCCCACCCGTCCCTGCACCTGTTCCCCCAGTGCGGTGCGGCAGTACCGCAGCCGGGTATCCGGCCCCCTGCTGGATCGCATCGACCTCTGTGTGGAGATGGACCCCGTTGCCTTTGACGAGCTTCACACCAGCACCCCCGCCGAGAGCAGCGCAGACCTGCGCAAACAGGTGCTTGCTGCCCGGGCCGTGCAGGCCAGGCGCTATGCCGCCCCCGGATACGAGGGCGTGCGCTGCAATGCCCAGCTCACAGCCGGGCAGGTGCGGCGTGTCTGCCGGATGACCCCCGCCGCCGAGCGGCTCCTCCGCGCCTCCTACGACACACTGGGCCTTTCTGCCCGCGCCCATGACCGCATCCTCCGGGTGGCCCGCACCGTGGCTGACCTGGCAGGCAAACAGCTGCTGGATGAGGAGGCCCTGCTGGAAGCATTGCAGTACCGCGCGCAGGAAAAGGTTGATTTGACGTTCTGACCCGTCATTTTACCGCAGCGTCAACATTTCTCATCCTCACATTTCACGATCCGATCTCTGTTTCAAAGAGTGCACTGTCCGCTTTCTGCGGGCGGTGCATTTTTGTTTGCAAAAAATGCTTGACAAATCCCGGCGGTTCTGTATAATTATCTGCGGTAATTATCTTTGGTCACTATTTGAGGAGAAACCACTATGAACATCGCGCTGATCAAACGGATGATGGATGCCTGCTATCAGGCCAAGCGGGTGCGGGATCTGCTGCCTGCCCTGCCGGACGGGGTCCTGCCCTCCTTCATCCAATATCTGGATGCGATCCAGACACTGGAACAGCAGGGCGTACAGGTCAAGGTCTCTGACCTGAGCGATGCGCTCAGCCTGCCCCGCCCCGGCGTGACCCGGACCGTAAAGGACATGGAAGCTCGTGGTCTTTTGACCAAGCAGACCTCCCCTGAGGACGGCCGGGTGACCTACCTGACCATCACAGAGGCCGGGCGGGCGCTTTCCCGCAAATACGATGCGGAATATTTCAGCTCTCTTGTTCCGGCGCTGGAGGTCATCCCGGAAGAGGATGCGGAGACCATGATCCGCACCATCGAGATTTTTTATCAGATCATGGTCGAAAGGAGAGATTCCCTTGAAAAATGATAAGACCGATTTCACGCAGGGCAGCATCCTGAAAAAGCTGGCTCTGTTCATGCTGCCCATTCTGGGCGCACTGGTGCTGCAGGCCGCTTACGGCGCGGTAGACCTGCTGGTGGTGGGCCGCTTCGGCTCCACCTCGGGCCTGTCTGCCGTTTCCACCGGCAGCCAGGTGCTCAACCTTGTCACCTTTGTGGTCACCCAGCTGGCCATGGGTGTCACAGTGCTGATCGCACGGTATCTCGGCGAAAAGAAACACGAATTCATCAGCCCGGTCATCGGCGGCGCGGCGGTTGTATTCGCCCTTCTGGCCGCTGTGCTGTTCGGGGTTCTGGTGTTTCTGGCACGGCCCATTTCCAGCCTGATGCAGGCCCCGGCCGAGGCCCTTGACCTGACCACCAGCTATGTGCGCATCTGCGGTGCAGGCATCTTCTTCATCGTAGCCTACAATATGCTCTCGGCCCTCTTCCGCGGCCTGGGCGACAGCCGATCTCCCCTGATCTTTGTGCTGGTGGCCTGCGTGGTCAACATCATCGGCGACCTAGTCCTGGTGGCCGGGTTCCATCTGGATGCTGTCGGTGCCGCTATTGCCACCGTGGCCGCACAGGCTGTCAGCGTGGTCTGCGCTGTTATCATGCTGCTGAAAAAAGATCTGCCCTTTTCCATCAAAAAGGCGGACTTCAGGCTGAACTTCCAGTGCAAAAAGTTTCTGGCCATCGGCCTGCCGCTGGCGCTGCAGGAGTTTTTGACCCAGCTCTCTTTTCTGGCTCTCTGTGCCTTTGTCAACCGCCTGGGTCTGGAGGCTTCCTCCGGCTACGGCGTGGCCTGCAAGATCGTCAATTTCGCCATGCTGATCCCCAGCGCCCTGATGCAGTCCATGGCTTCCTTCATCTCCCAGAACATCGGCGCAGGCAAGCATCAGCGCGCCCGGCAGACCCTGCGCACCGGCATCGGCATCGGTCTGTTCTTTGGCCTGTTCGTCTTTGCGCTGGTCTTGTGCAAGGGCGACCTGCTCTGCAGCTTCTTCACCACGGATGCACCTGTGATCGCCAACGGCTATGCCTACCTCAAGGGCTTTGCGCTGGAGACCATCCTCACCGCGATCCTGTTCAGTATGATCGGCTATTTCAACGGCAGCGGCAAGACCGTTTTCGTCATGGCGCAGGGCCTGTTCCAGACCCTGCTCGTCCGCCTGCCCATGGCCTACATTATGAGCATCCAGCCCAACGCCAGCCTGACCATGATTGGCCTGGCCGCCCCCACCTCCACAGCGGTGGGTGTGCTGCTGAATATCTGCTTCTTCCTGTACCTGAACCGGAAGGAGAAAAAGCAGGGCTGAAGACCATCCATTTTCCTGGCACCACAAAAGGGACGGCGTGGAGCACACGCCGTCCCTTTTTACTTGTTCTCTCAATCCACCACCGGGATATCCAGCCCGAACTCAAGGGGGCGGAAGCGGGGGCAGACATTTTCCGTGATGCAGATGACCGAGGCGGCCAGGCGGCTGCCGATCTCGCAGGATTCCGCCAGAGTCTTGCCGTAGGTCAGGCCGATGACGGTTCCGGCAAAGAAGGCATCCCCCGCACCGGTGGTGTCGATGACATCCACCTTCTTGGCGGGCACGATGCCGCACTCGCCGTTGGCGCGGGCGAACACAGCGCCCTTGCCGCCCATGGTCACCACCATGCTGGGGATGTTGGCGCTGTGCACATTGCCCGCCAGCACCCTGCACATCTCCTCAGGCTCGAGATGGTCGTAATCGTCCGAGAAGAGCAGCCCAGCCTCCTGCTGGTTGCAGACAAAGCAATCGATCTGCTGCAAAAAGTCCCGGCGCTCCATGGCGATGCTCATGTTGGAAACGACCGCATACACTTTTTTGCCGTACTTTTTGGCGTATTTCAGGGTCTGCTTGACCGTCTCCTTTTCAAGGTCCAGCTCCAGCGCGATGCTGTCGCAGTCGGCAAAGATCTCATCCCCCTGCTCAGCCAGCAGGTCGATGAGCGGCGTGGTATCCGGCCGCTTGGAGATGGCGGCAGTCACATCACCCCTGTTGTCAAAGATGGCCAGCCAGGTGCCCATGCCGTCCGGTACCTTTTTGATGAACCGGGTGTTGACCTTGTGGTTCTCCAGCTTGTCAATGACATCCTGCCCCATGCCGCTGTCATCGACAAGGCCCACGAAGGTGGGCCGGAGCTCCACGTTGGCGATATCCTCTGCCACGTTGCGGCTCACGCCGCCGTGGACCTGCTCCATTCTGCCCGCGTTGCGCCCGCCGGGGATATAGGTGGAAAGCGGATATCCCTTGATGTCCACAAACACTGCGCCGATGACTACGATGCCCATAAATTTTTTGATTCCTTTCCGGATTTTACTTTGATATCTCCTATTATATAACAGCTCTTGACAAAAAGCCAATTTTTTCTCCCAAAGCCTACTCTGCCCTTGAAAAACTGTGGCAGAGCTGCCCCGAAGAAAGAGCCTCCGGCATCCACCGATAATCGCTGCTCAGGCTCAGGATCGCACCGTACTTCACGCAGTCCGGCCGGGCAGGCGAGGCCAGCAGGTAATCCGCCTGCACAGGGGCCGCAAGCGCAGCACTGCCGCTCAGGGTAACAAAGGTCTGCCCGGCGGCGTGGATGCGGGCCACACAGCCGTTCCGGGTGCGGAGCACCTCCACCTCTGCCGGGCCGCAGCGGACACGGCGGGTGGCATAGAGCGCCATCCGGTCAACGGCAATGCGCTGTTCTGCCCCCATCCGCTGGGCGCTCCGTGGCCTGAGCCGCAGGTCGATCAGGCACTCCACCGTGCGGATATTCCGGCGCTCCAGCGTGGTCTCCACGGCGCACCGGGTCACGTCGCCGCCGCGGAAGAGGATGACGGCGCTCTCGTTCCGGCTGATGACCACCGCCGGGGCATTCCGGCTGCCCACCAGCTCCACCCGGACAACATCCCTGCTCAGGGCATTGCCGGTGAAAACAGCAAGCCCCGCTGCCAGCAGAAGGGCAGGCAGGGCCGCCCGCAGGCGCACCCTGTTATGGAACGCCAGCCAGCAGAGCCCGGCCAGCAGCAGGCAGACCACGGCGGCATAGGCGGTGTCGAACCAGATCTGTGCCCCGGGCCAGCCGGACACCCAGAGCGCCCAGCGGTCCAGCACCTCTGCCAGAAATTCCGCGCAGCACGAGCACACCCGCTGGGCCGGAGCCAATGCGGGCACCAGCCCCAGCAGGGCTGCTCCCAGACCGGTGAGCAGGATGGGTTCCACCAGCCAAAGCACCGCCGCGCCGGACACCAGCGCGTACAGGCTGGTGCTCATCCCCCGCAGCACCAGCACCGGGAAGGTGGCCATGGAGGCGCAGGCCGAGATGCAGACCGTTTCCCACAGACTTCCCGCAAGCCCAAGCGCTTTCCGCTTCCAGAACCGGAGGCGGGGGCGCTTTTTCTTTGCCCGCTGCTTTTCCCAGGCTTCCTGACTGCGGCGCACCACGGCCCCACCGGCCAGGGTGCCCACCACCGCCGCAAAGGAGAGCTGAAAGCCCACGTCACAGACGGCGCAGCTGTTGCCCGCCGTCATCAGAACACCGGCCACACCCAGCGAGGTCAGGGCATCCGGCGGGCCGTAGACCCAGACCCCCAGCGCACTGAGCCAGACGGCCCCCGCCGCGCGCAAAACAGAGGGCGTAAAGCCCGTCACGCCCACCAGCAGCAATGCCATCACAGCGCTGAACAGCGCCCTGACCCGGCGGCCGGTATAGCTGCGCAGTCGCTTTTTGCGGTTGGGCAGCAGCCTGCCCAGCACATCGCCGCACAGGATCGAAACGTGCATTCCGCTGACCACCAGCACATGGGAAAGCCCCGCGCCCCGATAGGCCGTGCGCAGTTCCTTGGAGAGATGGGTGCGGTCGCCCGTGACCATGGCGGCCAGCACGCCCGCCGGGCCGGAGGCCATCCCCTGCCGCAGGGCGGCGCTCAGCCGCTTCTGGAGCCGGGCCGTCCGGGCGCGGAAGGAGGTGCTCTGCCCCAGCGGTGCAAAGCCTTTCTCATACGCAGCATTCAGGGCAATGCCATCGGCCAGGGCATTCAGGCGGGAGGTGTCATCGGGTGTTTCCAGTGCAAAGCGGCCCTTGACCCGGTCGCCGGGGCTGCAGGTGGGCAGGCTGGCGCACTCCACCCGGAGGGAGGCCGCCTCCCGGTCCACCGTTTCCACCCGCAGGACCGCCCGCACCCTGCCGGGGGAATAGGAAGAGGAGGTGCTCTCCACCTCTGCCTCCAGCAGGACACTGCGGCCATCGTAGGCGGTCTGGATCGCATCCCATTTTGCCTGCGTGGAACCGGTCAGCACAAGGCCCAGCACTGCCCCCAGGATCAGGCAGATGCCATAGCCCCAGGCCGGACTTTTGCGCAAACGGCCCGCCAGCGCCCACAGCAGACCGGCAATAAAAAATGCCGCAAACGGCACAAAACGTCCCGTTTGCGGCAAAAAGGCGCACACTAACTCCAGCCCCAGCGTTCCTGCGCAGAAAACACAGAGGGGGCGGCGCATCTTACTTAGTGGAAGAACAGGGGCAGCGGCTCAAGGAAGATGATATCCTTGCGCTCGGCTGCATCGCCCTCGGCCAGAACAGCGGCCTGGCCCACGATGGTGCACTGGGTCTGCTCTGCCAGTGCATCCAGCGCCTTCAGGGAGCCGCCGGTGGAGATGACATCATCCACCACAAGCACACGCTTGCCGTTCATCTTGTCCAGCTCCTTGCGGTCGATGACCAGCTTCTGCTTGCCTGCGGTGGTGATGGACTGATCCTCCACCACGACAGGGTCGGCCATATAGAGCTTTTCGCCCTTGCGTGCGCAGATGTAGGGCTTGCCGCTCTGGCGGCTCATCTCGTGTGCCAGAGGGATGCCCTTGGCCTCAGCGGTCAGCAGGATATCAAACTCGGGGCACTTTTTCAGCAGCTCGGTGGCAGCAGCCACGGTCAGCTCTGCATCGCCCAGCATGATGAAGGCCGCAATGTCCATGTGGTCGTTCACCTTGCAGATGGTCAGTTCACGGGTCAGGCCCGCAACATTCAGAGTATAGGTCTTTGCCATAACAATTCCCTTCCTTTTGTTCGATCCGTTATTTTTATGCGCGGCTCAGACAGGCAGCTTCTCGCCGCCCAGCACATGGAAATGCAGGTGCTTCACGGTCTGGCCGGCATCCTCGCCGACATTGGAGATCACGCGGTAGCCGTTGTCCAGGCCGACTTCCTTGGCCAGCTTGGCGATCACGGCAAAGATATGGCCCAGCAGGGCACCGTCCTCCTCAGTCAGGGCAGCGGCACTCTGGATGTGCTTTTTGGGCACAACAAGGAAGTGCACCTTAGCCTGCGGGTTGATATCGTAAAACGCCACAACCTGATCGTCCTCGTAGAGCTTTTTGGAGGGGATCTTGCCCTCGGCGATCATGCAAAACAGACAATCTTCCATGGGAATTGCTCCTTTCGATTTCTTTTCTCGCCCTCTCAGTCGAGCTTTGCTCGACAGCTCTCCCAAAGGGAGAGCCTATGCATCTGACAGGACAACAACTGCAAACTTGCAGAACCATTGCCTAAGGCTGCTCTTGCCTCTCCCTTTGGGAGAGGTGGCAGCGCTTCTGCGCTGCCGGAGAGGGTGAGCCCGCTTCCAATCAGCCCAGCTGCTTCTCAACGATGCCCTTGACAGCGGCCAGAGCCTCGTCGATCTTGGTCTCGTCCTTCAGGCCAGCCATTGCAAAGTCGGGCTTGCCGCCGCCCTTGCCGCCTGCAATGGCGCTGATCTCCTTGACCAGAACGCCAGCCTTGAGGCCCTTTTCCTGTGCCAGCTTGTTCACGGTGACGGCCATAGTGACCTTATCCTCAGCCTTGCCCACCAGAACAGCGACCACAGGGTTGACAGCCTTGTCGCGGATGCTGTCGCACATGCCGCGCAGGGTTTCGCCGGTGGTGCCGGTGAAGTAGGCGGAAGCGATCTTCACGCCGCTCACTTCCTCAGCATTGTCGAACAGGCTGTTGACCTTGGAAGCGGCGATCTTTGCCTTGACCTCTTCCAGTTCCTTGCTCATGGTCTTGTTCTCAGCCATCACAGCCTCGGCACGGGCAGCCAGGGTTGCAACATTGTTGGCCTTCAGGCTGCCTGCCACGGTGTGCAGCAGCTTTTCCTGATCGTTGGCACGCTTGAGCAGGTTCTTGCCGGTGACAGCCTCGATGCGGCGGATACCGGCGGCAACAGAGGATTCGCTCACGATCTTGAAGCAGCCGATCTGGGCGGTGTTCTTGACGTGGGTGCCGCCGCAGAACTCAGTGGACCAGCCCTCGATGTCAACCACGCGGACGACCTTGCCGTACTTCTCGCCGAACAGGGCCATTGCGCCCAGCTTCTTGGCCTCCTCGATGGGCATCTCCTTGACGGTGACGTTCATCGACTCGTAGATCTTATCGTTGACGATCTTCTGCACCCGGGCCAGCTCTTCGGGGGTGACGGCGCTGAAGTGGGTGAAGTCGAAGTGGGTGATCTCCGCATCCTGATAGGAGCCTGCCTGATGGACGTGGTCGCCCAGCACCTCACGCAGGGCAGCCTGCAGCAGGTGGGTCGCGGTGTGGTTGCGGCAGACGGACATCCGGTATTCCTTGTCCACCTGAGCGTTCAGGTGGTCGCCCACCTTGACGATGCCGCTCTCCAGCACGCAGGTGTGGACGTAGTAGCCCTTGGGGGTCTTTTTCACGTCCAGCACACGCAGGCTGCACTCGGGGCCGGTCAGCAGGCCGTTGTCCGCCACCTGACCGCCCATCTCAGCGTAGAACGGGGTCTTGTCCAGAACCACCAGCACGCCGTCCTTTGCCTCCTCATCGGTGGCAATGGCATCGGTCAGGGTCTCCTCGTCGCTCAGGGCAACCACAACACCGGTGTCGTTCAGGGTCTCATAGCCGGTAAAGACAGTGGGCTCAACGGTCAGGCCGCCGAACAGGTCCTCGCTCCAGCCGGAGATGTTCTTCTTCAGGCGCTCGGCACGGGCGCGCTCCTTCTGCTTCTTCATCTCAGCATGGAAGCCGTCCTCGTCGATCTCAATGCCCTGCTCGGCAGCGATCTCCTTGGTCAGGTCGAGGGGGAAGCCGAAGGTATCGTTCAGCTTGAACACGTCCAGACCCTTGAGCAGGTGCTGGTGTGCCTTTTCCAGGCCGTCGATCATGTTGTTCAGGATGTTCATACCGGCATCGATGGTGCGGGCAAAGTTTGCCTCCTCGGTGCCGATGACCTTCTTGATATAGGCATCGTGCTCACGCAGCTCGGGGTAAGCGCTCTCGCTGGACTGGATGACCGTCTCCACCAGTTCCACCAGGAAGGGGCGGGAGATGCCCAGCATCCGGCCATGGCGGGCAGCGCGGCGGAGCAGACGGCGCAGAACGTAGCCGCGGCCCTCGTTGGAGGGCAGGATGCCGTCAGACACCATGAAGGTGCAGCTGCGGATGTGGTCAGTGATGACACGGATGGAGATGTCATCCTTGGCGTTCTCACCGTAGGTCTTACCAGCAATGTGCTCCACATGGTGCAGCACGCTCTGAACGGTATCCACTTCAAACAGGTTGCCCACGCCCTGCATCACGCAGGCAAGACGCTCCAGGCCCATGCCGGTATCGATGTTGGGACGTGCCAGACGCTCGTAGTGGCCCTTGCCGTCGGCATCGAACTGGCTGAACACCAGGTTCCAGATCTCCATATAGCGGTCGCAGTCACAGCCCACGCCGCAGGTCGGCTTGCCGCAGCCGTACTCGGGGCCGCGGTCAAAGTAGATCTCAGAGCAGGGGCCGCAGGGGCCGGAGCCGTGCTCCCAGAAGTTGTCCTCCTTGCCCAGACGCACCATGTGGTCCGGAGCAATGCCCACCTTCTTGGTCCAGATATCGTAGGCCTCGTCGTCCTCTTCGTAGACAGAGATGTGCAGCTTATCCTTGGGGATGGCCATCCACTCGTCGCTGGTCAGGAACTCCCATGCCCAGGGAATGACCTCCTCCTTGAAGTAATCCTGGAAGGAGAAGTTGCCCAGCATCTCAAAGAAGGTGCCGTGGCGGGCAGTGATGCCCACGCGCTCGATATCCGGGGTGCGGATGCACTTCTGGCAGGTGGTCACACGGTGGCGGGGCGGCTCTTCCTGCGCCAGGAACCACTTTTTCATGGGGGCCATACCGCTGTTGATCAGCAGCAGGCTGGGGTCGTTCTTCGGCACCAGCGGGAAGCTGTCCAGACGCAGGTGGCCCTTGCTCTCAAAGAAGCTCAGGTACTTTTCACGCAGTTCATTCAAACCGGTCCATTGCATAGGTTTTCTCTCCTCAATTGTCCTTGGCGTTTGCACGTCAGTTTTTATGATGTTATGGCAGAGGGGCGGGCAGGCGCAAAAACAAAAACAGCCTCATCCCAAAAGGGACGAGGCTGTGTAAAACTGCTCCGTGGTACCACCCAAATTGCAAAGGATAAAACTGCTTGTCCCCTGCCGCTTTCGGCGCGGTAACGCTGCGCTGCGTCCGACTTGTTTCGCCGGAAGCTCCGGGGCGGCACGAAACGAGACCTGCCGGAGCGCCTTGCAGCTGGGAGCGCTCTCTCTGGGCGGCGGTGTGCATTTCTGACCCCATCATTGCCATCTGTCATAATTCACGTTTTGCCGCAAAGGCGCATACTCACCCTTTGCGTACACTTAAATTATAGCATCCGCAAAGCGTTTGTCAACGGGTTTCCACAAAATTTACGGCACCCAGATGCGGTCTGCATGGGTCATCTCGCCGTTTTGGATGGTCACGGTCGTGTTTCCCGCATTCCACCCATAACCATCTTCCTCATTGCTCATTGCATCGCAGACCGCCCGGTCTCCCTTTACGATCACCGGGTCGGCTTCAAAGTCTGCTGCACCGTCCGATAGTTCGATATCGTCTGCCATAACAAGCTGCTTTGCCACTCCAACTTCATAGTAAACGGGAAAATCATCCCATGTCAGAGTCCGGTAGTGGTCATCCTCTTTGCATAAGTCGATACCGCCTTCTTCTATTCCACCGTTGATGGTCACATAGTTGTTTTCCCGCTCAATGCTTTCCACGGTCAGGGCTGTGATTTCCTCTGTCCCGTTCAGATGCGTTGCAATGGTATCTCCTTCACTCAATGCTTCGATTTCTGGGGCTGTGTACCGGTCATAGTCGTATACGACCGCGTCGTTGATGGTATTCCTGCGTTCACCGACCCATACTTTATCGCTTTCAAAACTGATGTGATACGTACCATCCGAAAGCGGGTCACTCAGTAAAACGCCTTTCATTGGCTGTACTTCCGTTTTTTGCGCCTCCGAAGAGGTCGTGCTTGTCGTGGAAGCCGCCGCGCTTCCAGCCGTGGAACCGGGCGTCCCACAGCCCGCCATGGTTATCCCAAGAGCCAACAGCACAGTAAATGTTCCTATTTTATGGTTCCATTTCATACGAAAACCTTCTTTCTCTTGCTTGACGGAACGTTTCCGTTCCGCTACAATAAAAACGATTCAAAGACACATTCTATTTCAAGATAGAGAGGAAAATTTCCGTGAAAATCTTAAAAGTAAAATGTCTGGCCCCCACCCGGCTCGACAACTATCTGATGCAGCAGTTCCCGGCGCTGAACCCGGGCCGCCTGAACAAGGCTCTGCGGGAGAACAAGATCAAGCTGAACGGCAAAAAGCAGCCCCTTTCCACCCGCGTAATGGCGGGCGACGAGATCAAGCTGTTCATCCTGGACGAGGTACTGGATGCCGACAAGCGGGTGGAAGGCCCGGCGTGGAAGAACGCCCGCGGCCCGGCACAGGTCATCTACGACTGCCCGCAGATCCTGGTGGTGAACAAGCCCGCAGGCCTTGCCGTGGACGGCCCCGAGGACGACACCCTGCTCAACCGTGCTCTGCTCTACCTCAACCAGCAGGGTGAGTACAAGGAGAACGATCTGTACACCCCGGCCCTCTGCCACCGGCTGGACACCGGCACCAGCGGTCTGGTCCTCATTGCCAAGACCCCCGAGGCTGAGCAGCTGTTCCTTGAGGTCATCAAGAACCGCGAGGTCAAAAAGACCTACCTCTGCGTCACCTTTGGCCGCCCCACCCCGCCGGACGGCACCCTGGGCGGCTACCTGCTCAAGGATGCAGACCGGGGCATCGTGAAGATCGTGCCCGACAAGCAGCCCGGTGCCAAGGACGTGGAGACCCAATATGAGACCGTTGCCGTCTCCGGCCGTCTGGCCCTGCTCAAGGTCCGGCTCATCACCGGCCGCACCCACCAGATCCGCGCCCACATGGCAAGCATCGGCTGCCCCATCCTGGGCGACAGCAAATACGGCAACAACACCGCCAACCGGGAGCTCAAGCTCAAGTATCAGGCCCTCTGTGCCTGGGAGCTGGTCCTCCCCCGCTTCACCTCCCCCGACTTCGCCGACCTCTCCGGCAAGACTTTCCGCGCACCAAAGCCCTGGTATTACCAGCAGGTACTGGATGGAACGTTGAAGTAATTTTTTGATATGCAGCAAAAAGCGGCACCTCTCCGTACAAACGGAAAGATGCCGCTTTTCTTATGCCTACTTATCAGATCCTCACCATATCCCGGGTGATCTCGGCCAGAGAGTGTGCACCGCACATCTGCATGGTATCGGCCAGCTCGGCGGCGATCTTGTCGATGTAGCACTTCACGCCTTCCTCGCCGCCGCCGTAGACTGCGGTGACAAAGGGGCGGCAGATGAGCACAGCGTCAGCGCCCAGAGCCAGCGCCTTGAACACATCCACGCCGGTGCGGATGCCGCCATCCACCAGAATCTTCACACCGCTGCCCTTGAGAGCCTCTGCGATCTCCGGCAGGACCTCGGCGGTGGCGGGGCACTGATCCAGCACACGGCCGCCGTGGTTGGAGACCACGATGGCAGCAGCACCGGCCTCCTTGGCCTTGAGGGCACCCTTGACGGTCATCACACCCTTGACGATGAAGGGGCGCTCGGCCAGCTTGACGATCTCGGCCAGCTCGGCAACGCTCTTGCTGCCGGCGGGCGGGGTCATATTCTTCAGGAAGGGCAGACCGGCGGCATCCACGTCCATGGCAACGGCAAAGCAGCCGCTGGCCTTGGCCTGCTCCATCTTGGCCTTGACCGTGTCAATGTTCCAGGGCTTGATGGTAGGCACGCCGCAGCCGCCTGCCGCGCCAATGGCCTTGGTGGCCATGGTCATCACATCGGGGTTGGTGCCGTCACCGGTAAAGGCGGCAATGCCGTTTTCGGCACAGGCGCGCACCAGCACGTCATTGTAGGTCATATCGGTGTAGGTGTCGGAATAGTGGAGGTTCACCGCACCCACAGGGCCTGCAAAGAAGGGATACTTGAAGGTTTTGCCAAACAGCTCCACACCGGTGTCGGGGGTGCCGTTCTCGCACAGGGTGTCCATGTTCACCCGGATCTCCGCCCACTTATTATAATTGCGGATGGCCGTATCGCCCACGCCCTTGGCACCGGGGCCGGGGATCTGGTTTTTGCAGGCCACGCCGTTGCACACGGGGCAGGCCTTGCAGTACTGCCCGATGCACTGGCGGGCATTGTTCAAAACATCAGCGTAATTCATATCGCATCCTCCTGTTCAGGTTCTCTTTTTCGAGCGGAACCTGCAAATTCCAACCGCTCTCTGCCCACATCATAGTCCGTTTTTATGGGTTCGTCAAGGGGATCATCGGGTTCTGCTTTTTCTAACGAAAAAATGTCTGGCGCAGAAACGTTGATTTTTAGATTTTTCAAATTTTTTCAAAAAAATCCTTGACAAAAGTCATCCTTTCAGGTATTATAGTGGAGCGCTGAGGGCCACGGCCCGAAACGCTGAAAACTGAAGATGTGGAAAGATGGCTGAGTTGGTCTAAGGCGCACGACTGGAAATCGTGTAACGTGTCAAAAGCGTTCTGGGGTTCGAATCCCCATCTTTCCGCCAGAAACCCCGGAACGAATGTTCCGGGGTTTTTCTGTTGTTCAAGCCTCTCAGTCCCGCCTAGGAGAGGTGGCATCCCGAAGGGATGACGGAGAGGTTTTATCTATAGGGATCTGTAAGAGAGAAAGGGAAAGTCAATGTCTATTACGATTGCAATGCCGCGCATGGTGCCGAACCAGCTGCTGGCGGAGGCCCACGCAAAATATCCCGAAAGCCTTGCCCGGGCCGGGGCAGAAATGCGCTGGATCGAGCTGGACGACCCCGAAAAGGCCGTGCAGGATGCGCTGGCCTGTGACGGCCTGCTGCTGCCGGGCGGCGGCGACATCGACCCGAAATTCTACGGGCAGGAGCGCATCCCTGCCTGCGGTGAGCCCAACGTCCTGCGGGATACCGCCGAGCCGCTGCTGCTGCGCGCCTTCCTTGCCGCTGACAAGCCGGTGCTGGCCATCTGCCGGGGCATCCAGCTGATGAATGTTGCGCTGGGCGGCGATCTGTATCAGGACATCAACCCCTTTGAGCACGTCCCCCACAACGACCATTGGGGCAAGATCCACACCGTCACCGTGCGGCGGGATACCCTGCTCTCCCGTATTCTGGGGCAGGATACCGTACTGGTCAACAGCCAGCACCATCAGGCGGTGGACAAGGTCGCCCCCGGCCTTGTGCTGTCGGCCCTGAGTGAGGACGGCATCGTGGAGGGCATTGAGAAGCCGGACGCGAAGTTCTGCCTGGGCGTGCAGTGGCACCCTGAGTGGCTCAGCGCTGCCGACCCCGCCATGCCTGTCTCTTATACACATCTGACGCTGCCGACGAAGAGGATAGTGTAGAT